>Ga0335078_10000049_pt1 | contig 227269 bp, 170 predicted proteins | sample Lox_Sample_32_FD_206711 | JGI IMG/M metagenome (GOLD analysis project Ga0335078, IMG submission 206711) | Soil microbial communities from Loxahatchee National Wildlife Refuge, Florida, United States - Lox_Sample_3.2 | ecosystem: Environmental > Terrestrial > Soil > Wetlands | place: USA... | reverse complement strand
ATGTGAGCCATCAGCTCTCAGCCGTCAGCTCACCCTCCGGTGCGAGTCCTATTCCCAATCCTGTCATGCTGAGCGGAATCGTGAGGAGAGCGAAGCGACCTCACGATGGAGTCGAAGCATCCCTACCTGAAGATCTCTGCCGGGGTTCTCGCTGCACTCGGAATCCAGAGCCCCGCAGATTCTCACTTCCCAGCGTTCCCCGGCCCGCCTACCGCATAAATCCTCGGAATCCTCTGCTCTAAAGGCGGGAGCGCGGGAAACGCCGCGTGCGGTTCTGTTTGATACCAATATGCGACCGAAAAATAATTATCCGAGCGGTGATTGGCGTGACCATGCTCGATGGTTGCCCGCAGCGACTTCGTAAATGGGATGGGCGAATCCAGGTGGAAGCGGTAGACGGACGATCGTGCTCCGGCGGCCTCCTGCCCGACGACAGGCGCACCATACTGTGCATACGAAAATGGGCGCCCGCCAAAATCCCAGGCCCCGAGAAAATAATCCTCCGAGCCGGTGCCGTTGATCGACGGCCGGTTTTCACCGTCGACAAAAAACATGTCATCGCCCTCGCCCCACCAGCCATCCTGATTCTGCAGCACCGACATGGTCACGCCCACAAAGTGCCCGCGCCCGGTGGCCTCCATCCAGACGTAATTGCCGTCGCCATTCAGATTTGTTTTGTCATTGACGTTCGCATCGCCATTCGACTTCCACTCATTCGTCCAGCCGTGATTCGGCGCGGCCTGCCGGTATTGCGCGTGAAAATAAAGCTGATCCCCCGGAAGCGCCTTGCTGTATGCGCGGTAGTCAATATTGAAATAGAACGCGTCGGTCTTCACCGAACCTTCGTTGCTCACGGTAATCCGCGCATGCTTGGCAAACGGCATCGGGAAAAAACAATTCAACGCCTTCTCCGATCCCACCGACAGTGGCGCGGACTGAAACGCGTGGTACTCTCCCAATCCCAGCCCGAAGAAGTCGCCGATCGGCGCTTCGACGCTGGGCGCAGCCTCTCCGTCCCAATACATGCGCAGCACGAGCGCCTTCAGATGATTCGGATCATCGCTGGCAATGGTCGCCCACACATGAGTGATCAGCCCGGGCCCGGCTTCATCGAGCAAAGTCAGGGTCTCGCCAGGCACGATCGTTCGGAAGTCGGCATTCCCTCCGCTACGGTCGTAACTGGAAGCACGGTGCTGGACGTAATCTTTAGCTTGCGGAAGCGTGGAGAGCCAGCTTGATGGATCTTGCGCAACCACAGTCAGAGTAATCAAACAGAACACAGCGATCGCGAAGGGCTTGTTCATTCGGAACTCCAAAGTCGGTATGAAGTGTAATGAGGCAACACGACGCGCCGGCTACAGCGGGATATTCCCATGCTTCTTCGGCGGATTTTTATCCCGCTTGGTCTCCAGCATGGCCAGCGCCTGGATCAGCTTCTTCCGCGTGTCCCGCGGCTGGATGACCGCATCCACGAATCCGCGATCTGCGACGACATAGGGATTGGCGAAGCGGTCGCGAAATTCTTCGATCTTTTCGTGCCTGACCTGTTCGCGATTCGCGGCCGCATCCAGTTCGCGCTTGTAGACGATGTCCACCGCTCCCTCCGGCCCCATCACTGCAATTTCCGCCGTCGGCCAGGCATAGTTCACGTCGGTGCGAATGTGCTTCGATGCCATCACGCAATACGCCCCGCCGTATGCCTTGCGAGTGATCACCGTAATCTTCGGCACCGTAGCCTCGGCAAATGCGTAGAGCAGCTTGGCCCCGTGCTTGATGATTCCGCCGTACTCCTGCGCCGTGCCTGGCAAGAATCCCGGCACGTCTTCAAATGTCACCAGCGGGATGTTGAAGCAGTCGCAGAAGCGCACAAAACGCGCGCCTTTCACCGACGCATTGATGTCGAGCGTTCCCGCCAGCATCGCCGGCTGGTTGGCCACGATGCCGACGGAGCGTCCATCCAGACGCGCGAATCCCACCACGATGTTTTTCGCGTAATGCTCCTGTACCTCGAAGAAGTAGCCGTCATCGATCACCGAATGAATCACATCTTTGATGTCATACGGCTGATTCGATTGAGCGGGCACGATTTTGTCGAGCATGGCATCGGCCCGATCCGCCGGATCGGTGCAAACTTTCCGCGGCGGATCATCCAGATTGTTGGACGGAATAAAGCTCAGCAACTCCCGCACCATGGACAAACATTCCGCGTCGTCATGTGCCAGGAAGTGGGCCACGCCTGAAGTCTCGTTGTGGGTCATCGCCCCGCCCAGTTGCTCTTTGGTTACCTCTTCCAGCGTGACCGTCTTGATGACATCCGGCCCGGTAATGAACATGTACGAGGTCTTATCGACCATCAGCACGAAATCGGTAATCGCCGGCGAGTAGACCGCGCCTCCTGCACACGGCCCCATGATCGCCGAAATTTGCGGCACCACTCCGCTATACAGCGTGTTGCGCAGGAAAATGTCTGCGTATCCCGCCAGCGACATCACCCCTTCCTGGATCCGGGCCCCTCCGGAATCATTGAGCCCGATCACGGGCGCGCCCATCTTCGCCGCCAGATCCATGATCTTCACGATCTTCCCCGCGTTCGCTTCGGAGAGCGAGCCGCCGAATACGGTAAAGTCCTGGGCAAAGACATAGACGAGCCGGCCTTCGATGCGGCCATAACCGGTGACGAATCCATCGCCGTAAATCTTCTGCTCGGCCATGCCAAAATCGTTGCAGCGATGCGTCACCAATTTGTCGGTCTCCTCGAACGTGCCCTCATCGAGCAGGAACTCGATGCGCTCACGCGCCGACATCTTTCCCTCTTTATGCTGCCGCTCGCGCCGTTTCACGCCGCCACCATCTTCGGCAAGTTGATTGCGTTTTTTCAGTTCTTCCACTTTTTGTTCGAGATTCATGGAGAAGGATTATATCTGCGGCGCGACTGGCAACGTGTGCGACAAATCACCGCCCGACCTCCCGGCCAGCGCATAAACGACCAAGATTCAAGCACATCCCTCGCGGAGGGTTCCCCAAAGAACTCCTTTGTGTCTCCGTGCCTCTGTAGGGCGCGTCCTTCCTGCGGTACACTGCCCTCAATGTCATCGCTAGCCGACCAGATGGGTTTCAACTTCCGGGCGCCTGAACGCCGGGTGTGGAAGGTACGCGACCTGGTCGCTGCCGTCCGCACCCACATCGAGCGCGAATATTCCGATGCCTGGGTGGAAGGCGAAATCTCCAACTTCCGCGCTCCCGAGTCCGGACATCTTTATTTCACCCTCAAAGACGGCAACGCCCAGATCCGCGTGGTCATGTTCCGCTCCTCGGCGCGCCTGCTGCGCTTCCGTCCCGCGGATGGCCTCCAGGTGGTGGTGCGCGGCCGCATCACCGTCTATGAAGACCGCGGCGAGCTGCAAATTTCCGCCGAATACATTGAACCCAAGGGCGCGGGATCGTTGCAGCTGGCTTTCGAGCAACTCAAGGCCAAGCTGGAAGCCGAAGGGCTCTTCGCTTCCGAACGCAAGAAACCGGTTCCTTCGCTTCCGTCGCGCATTGGAATTGTCACCTCCGCTCAGGCTGCTGTACTGCGCGATATTCTCAACATTCTCCAGCGCCGTCATCATTCGGTAAATGTCTTAATCTTCCCCGCGCAGGTCCAGGGAGACGCTGCCGCCTCCGAAGTTGCCGCCGGAGTTCGCTACTTCAATCAGCACGACAAAGCGGATGTCATCATCATCGCGCGTGGCGGAGGCTCCGCCGAAGATCTCGCGCCGTTCAACGATGAAGGATTAGCCCGCGCCGTCGTGGCCTCGGCCATTCCGGTAATCTCAGCAGTTGGTCACGAAACCGACTTCACCATCGTGGATTTCGTTGCCGACCTGCGCGCTCCGACGCCTTCGGCGGCAGCCGAGCTCGTCATCCGGTCGCTCCAGGAAATTGAGGAGCAGGCTGCCGGCCTGCACGAGCGCCTGAGCCGCGCCATGCGCTATCGCCTGCTGATGGGCCGCCAGGCCCTTACCGAACTTGCCCAGCATGGCGCGTTTGCTCGCACGATGGAGGTCATCCGCCAGCGCCAGCAAAAGCTCGACGATCTCACTCACCGCATGGAACTTGCTCAGCGCTCGCGGCTGGAACAAATGCGCCGGCGCTGGGAAACCATTTCTGCCGCCGTCCGCCATTACGACCTGCGGCTGGTGCTCGCGGGTATGCGCAAGGAACTCGCCAGCAAAACGATGGCGCTCGTCGCAGTAACCCGCAACGTGCTGTTGCAGCATCGGGTTCGCGCGGAACGCCTGGATACCGTCCTGCAGTCGCTTTCCCCGCTCGCCATTCTCGACCGGGGTTACGCCCTGGTTTTTGACGCCGAGGGCAAACTGCTGAAAGACGCCCGCGGCGTCAACGTTGGCGACCAGATTTCAGCCCGCCTGGCCCATGGAAAATTCGACGCAGAAGTGACCAAGAAAGACCTCTGACCGAAGGCCGGGATTCCTCTGCATTACAATGGTCGAAACATTTACCAGGAGCTAAAGTCGAGTGCTGCCGGTGATTACATCCTGGACCCACGCCGCCTGGATCGCGCTCGACATTTTGCTGGTTTCGCTGCTGATCTATCAGGTGCTGGTCATGATCCGCGGGACTCGCGCCGTCCCCATGCTGGTCGGCCTGATTGTGCTCACAGTTTTGTTCTACTTCGCGCGAGTCGGCGAATTGACTACGCTGAACTGGGTGGTCAGCCGGGTCCTGCCCTACATCGTTTTTGCGCTCATCGTGGTCTTCCAATCGGAGATCCGTCATATCCTGGCCGACCTGGGCCGCCGATTAACCTTTCTTCGTGCGTCCTCCGTGGACGGGGATTCCTACGATGACATTGTCCTTGCCGCTAATCTTTTTTCTCAACATCAAACCGGAGCGCTTATCGTCATCGAGCGCGAGATCGGCCTGCGCACCCACATTGAAAGCGGCGTTCCTCTGGATGCTCGCCTCTCCTACGATCTGCTGGCCACCATCTTCCGCCCCAGCGCGCCACTGCATGATGGCGCGGTGATCGTGCAAAAAGACCGGATCGCCGCCGCCGCCTGCTTTCTGCCTCTCTCCATGAATCCGCTGCTGTCTACCCAACTCGGCACCCGCCATCGCGCCGGCATCGGCATCACCGAGGAAACCGACGCCATCGCCGTCATTTGCTCGGAAGAAACCGGAGCGATCAGCTTAGCGGTGGGCGGCCAGATCGAGCGCGACCTCACCGTGGAACAGCTCCGCGAACGTTTGGGAGCGGAGCTGCGACGCCACATGACTCCCGTCACGCTGCCCACTCCCCTTGCGCAAAACATGCACGACGAGCGGGACGGGAACGACTCGCCCCTGATCGAGCCCGCGCCGCAGAGCAAGTCCGACTCCGGCTCGGCGACGGAGTCGCGGCCATGATGGCTTTTTTCCGGCGCTACGTCTTTCACAATTTTGCTCTGAAGGTCATGTCGCTGCTGCTGGCGACGGCCCTGTGGCTCATCATTTCGCGCGACGAGCAGCCCGCCGAAGTCGCAGTCCGGGCTCCCATCGTCTTCGAGAACGTTCCGCGCAACCTCGAAATCAGTTCCGAATCCACTCCCGAGGCGCAGATCCGGGTGCGCGGACCCGAGCGCGTCATCCGCCAGCTTCGCACCAATACCAATGAAGTGGAAGCTGTAATCGACCTCGCTGGGGCCCAGCCGGAAGAACGCACCTTTGACTTGACCGCGCAGCTGGTGCGACATCCGCGCGACTTAATGGTGGTTCAGATCGTGCCCAGCCAGTTGCATCTCGCTTTCGATACCCGCTTGACCCGCGAAGTGGAAGTTCACCCACGGGTCACGGGAAACTTTCCCAATGGCGAGCAGATCGTCAGAGTGGATGCCGATCCGGCGCGCGTTTCTATCACCGGGCCGCGCCATCACGTGGAGAGAATAGACGCCGCTACCACCGACCCGATCGACGCCACCGGGACCCGCGGGAGCGCGGTTTTTACCACAAACGTCTACGTACCAGATCCCCTCGTGCAAGTGCAGGGGACCCCTTCCATTCGCGTCACCGTCGTGGTGCAGAAAATCGGAACCGCAACCGCGCACTGAGGCCTTCCCTGTTCCGAGGGTTTTCACTCAACGCTCACCATCGACAATCAGCAATGCGCAAGCAACCGGCAAAATCCGGGAATCGTAAATCGACAATCGGAAATCGGCAATGGTTCATTTATCATCTCTAGTTCGTACCGTTTCTATGAGCGAGCAACGAAAACTTTTTGGAACTGATGGCATCCGCGGGGTCGCAGGAGAATTCCCCCTCACCAAGCAAAGCACCTATGTCATTGGCCGCGCCCTGGGACATGATCTGGTTCGCAACGCGGACCGAGCCAAGGCGGTCATCGGGCAGGACACGCGCGAATCCAGCCGCTGGATTGCCGATCGAGTGGCCGAGGGCCTGGCCGCAGTGGGCGTGGATGTGCACAGTGCCGGAATTATCACGACCCCGGGCGTGGCCTATCTGGCTCGCTCCCGTGGCATGGCGGCGGGCGTGGTCATCTCCGCCTCGCATAATCCCTGGACCGACAATGGCATCAAGGTCTTCTCCGGAGACGGCTTCAAGTTGACCGATGCCCGTGAACTCGCCATCGAAAAAGAAATTTTCACGTTGCTGCAGAATCCCGCCTCGGCTGATGACACCGCCCTCAAAGTTCCGCGGCCTTCGCTTCCTGGGGAAGCGGCGTTGCGGCGGGCCTACATCGAAGCGCTTGCGGCAACCGTGTCTTCCGATCCGAGCCAATTGCGCGTGCTCGTCGATTGCGCCAATGGTGCGGCCACTGCGGAAGCGCCGGAACTGTTTCGCAAACTGGGAATTCACGCGACCTTCATCCATATCTCTCCTGACGGGAAAAATATCAACGAAGGGTGCGGGGCGCTGCATCCCGAAGTCCTCGGAAAGACCATCGCAGCGTCCCGGGAAAGATTCGACCTGGGGGTTACGTTCGATGGCGATGCCGATCGAGCCCTGTTCTGCGATGCCAGCGGACGCGTGGTGAATGGCGACGGCGTTCTTCTGGCAGTGGCGCGCGATCTGCACCATCGAGGCAAGCTCAAAGCCGACACGGTGGTCTCCACCACCATGTCGAACATGGGCCTGGAAATCGCGCTGAAGCAATCCGGCATCCGCATGGTGCGGGCGAACGTCGGCGATCGCTATGTACTCGAGGAAATGCTCAAGACCGGCGCTACCCTGGGCGGCGAGCAGTCCGGGCATATCATTTTCTTGGAGGGCGAGGCGACGACAGGCGATGGCCTGCTCACCGCGCTCAGGCTCATGGACATCATCGTGCGATCCGGCGGGACGCTCGCCGAGCTGGTCTCAGACCTGAAAGTGTTTCCGCAGAAAATCCAGAACATCCGGGTCCGGGAAAAGATTCCTTTTACCCAGGTACCGGCGATCCAATCCGCCATCACCGCCGCCGAACGCGAACTGGGCGGCAATGGCCGTGTCGTAGTCCGTTATTCGGGAACCGAGGCGCTGGCCAGGGTCATGGTCGAGGCCGAATCCGAAGCCCAGATGCAGTCGCTGACCGCCTCCATCGCGCAGGAAATTCAGAAAGCTCTCGGCGTATAGCAAAAAGCAAAGGGCACGATCGGTTCCATGAGAATCGTAGCGGCGTGGCAGTGTACTTTGTTTCGCAAAGTCTACGAGCACAAAAAAAGAACTACTCCTCCCGAGTAACCCGGATCCATTCCTCCATCTGATCCAGATACTCGGCCAACGCTCTGCGTCCCGCCGCGGTCAGCCGGTACTCCGTGCGCGGAACCCGCCCTTCAAAGAACTTCACGCACGAAATGTACTGTGCCTCTTCCAGCTTGCGCGCATGCACGCTGAGGTTGCCGTCGGTGGTCTTGAGCACGCGCTTCAGATCGTTGAAGCTGAGCGAATCATTGGTGGCCAGCGCGCTCACAATCCCCAGCCGGATGCGCTCATGGATCAGCCGGTCCAGCTCCGGAAGCTCCGGGGCACCCGGCGCGACCTGCTCGCGAGTCTGCGGGCGCCGGACTTCGGCATGCGTTTCCGGTTTGACCCGCTTGGGATGCGACGATACTGCCCTAGCCACCATGCCTCCTTGCGATCAGCCAGCCAAAAACGATGTGCAGGCCGCCGAATCCAGCGGCCAGAAACCAATTTCCTGCCGCTGCCGGGCCCAGGGCGGCTAGCCCTCCCAGCAGCATGAAGCACAATCCCATGACCGGAACGATGGACACCGAAAATGCCCCTCCAGTCATGATTCCCGCGCCGTAGAGCAGCAGCCAGACTGCCGGGAGCGCCGATTCCAGCCCCGCGCGGAACAACAGGAAAGTCAGAAACGCCCCCGCAACCAGAGGCGGCGCCAGTCCCAGCGCCACTTTGCGCGCCGGGCCGGAAAATAGCGGCAAACCTCGGCGGTTCGCCTTCCAAGTGCAAGCCAGCAATCCGATCGCAACCGCCTGCAGTCCCTCGCCTAGCCATACCCGCAGCCATGCGAATGAAGAGGTCTGGCGCGCGGCCAGAGCCGCCGCAGCCAATGCGGTGCATCCCAGCACAATCTGTCCCCAACCGGAAACCGCAGTGAACGCGGCAGAGCGCTCCATGGTGTCGCGAATAAAACGCAAGTCGTCGGCGGGATTAGCACTCGTTCCCAACGGGGTGGGAATGGCCGCAGGCCTTCCGGAGCGGTGAAACCGCCGGATCCGGTGCTGTTGCCGCTCGAACATACGAGCAGCTTAGCGGAGCGTTCTACTTATGTCAAGTTCTTTGCAATACAAAGAAGAAATCGAAAAAGTTGCGAGACGCGAAGGAGAGATAGACGGTTCCGCCCACCAGCAGCAATGCCTCGCGCTCTTTGTACTGAGCCGGATCGAAGATCACATAGCCGTTGGAACTGTTGTCGCCCGTTCCGAGATACTGGGCCGCAATATCCACTGGGCCATTCAGCAGTTCGGTGCCATTGGTCGCGTCCAGCGCGTGCAGCCTCTGATAGTAATTGCCCGCACTGTCTTTCGACATCGCCACCAGGTAGATGATCGGATCTCCTGTCGCCGGCCGGGAAACTACTGGAGTGGAAGTGATTCCGATCTTCGGTTCGACCTGACTGCAGCCGCGCTTATCCGAAGCGGTCTCGCCGGGCATGAGAGTGGTGATCTGCCACAAGTTCGTGCCCGCGTCCGCGTCATAGGCGTACACCGTATCGTTCTCCGTCGCCACGATGAGCAGGTTGTGCACTACGCCGGAAATTGTTACGTTCGAAATGTAGAGCGGCTGGGCATCGACCAGCCCGTCAGCCGGAACCACGAAAAGCTTGCCGAATGTGGTCGAGTTCACGTTGGCCAGCGTCAGGATCTTTTCCTGATTATCGAAGCCGGTGCGGGAGTTATTGTTGTGATAGGTGAGCATGTCTTGAGCAAGTGCTGCCGACAACGTCAGGAACGCGACCAGCGCCGCGTGCAGAGCGCGAGACTGCAGCAAGCCTAGCCGGAGTTTGGATAAAGCGCATAAAGCGACCTCCTGGACCGGGCGGGGATGCAACGGGGATATTTAGGATACCCCGGCTTGGGTCTACGCTTCCAGAGTCCTTAGTTTTGGAATTATCTGCGGGCGGATTCGGTCATCGACATGACAGATTTTGGCAAGCTCCTGATCGTACTTGGGATAATCATCGCCGTGGCCGGAGTTGTGCTGCTCCTGCTCGGACGCGCCCACTTTCCGGTTGGACGCCTGCCAGGCGACATCGTTTATCGCGGCAAGAACACCACATTCTATTTCCCGCTCGCCACTTCGATCTTGTTGAGTGTGGTTTTGTCTCTTCTCCTGTACGTCATCAATCGCTGGAGAAGATGAGCTCCGCTCAGCCTGCTTTGGGAGTTGACTTCGCGATTGCACTCCCGTTAGATTTCTTACGAGTCTTTTCAGCTCTTTGAAATGTTCTTCGGAACGCGCGTCTTTGCCGCTCGGCGAAGACAGGGAAGCGGGTGCAAATCCCGCGCTGCCGCGCAACTGTAAGCGAGGAAATTGCCCTCGGTCACTGGGAAATCCCCGGGAAGGCCGCCGGCTGATTCGGATGCTCATCCTCACTCGTGAAGCCAGGAGACCGGCGCGATCCGTCTACCTGAACCCCTTTCGCGTGCAAAGGAGGATGAAATGCGCGTTCTTGCCGGTTTCTTTGCAGTTCTGCTGCTTTCGGCCGCTGCGTCCGCGTCCGACCTCATCGTCAAAGTCGTCGATCCCGAATCCGCCGCAGTTGCCGGAGCCCAGATCTCGCTGCTGCATCCCAAGGATGGAAAAATCCTTGCTACCCAGATGACATCGGCCGAAGGGATCGCGATTTTTCATACCCGAGAGACTGGTCCTTTCCAGTTGCGAGTTCTCGCTCCCGGTTTTGCCGCCGAGATGGCTGACACTGAAAAGTCGGAAGTCACGATCCACCTTCATCTCGCCACCGCTTCGGAGACCGTGGTCGTTAGTGCGACCCGCACCCCAGTGCCCGGCGAAGCCGCCGGAGCCGACACGGACACGCTGAACCGCGCACAACTCACTACGCTGAATCCGATCGCGGCCGACGATGCCGTTCGCTTTCTACCCGGAGCGGTCGTTAATACTGCCGGTCAGCGTGGCGGCCTGTCGTCGCTGTTCGTGCGTGGCGGAGAATCCAACTACAACAAGGTCATTGTCGATGGGGTCACGATCAACGAACCCGGGGGCACCTTCGATTTTGGCACGCTTTCGCTGGCGCAAAGCGACCGCATGGAATTTGTGCGCGGCGCGCAGAGCACTCTGTATGGCTCCGATGCGATGACCAGCCTGATCCAGGTTTGGACACGCACCGGCAGCACTCCGCTGCCTGAACTCCGCTTCGGCGCCGATGGCGGAAACTTCAGCACGGCCAGCGGCAATGCGTCGTTAGCGGGCGCGCGCGGGCGATTCGATTACAACGTTTTCGGCGATCAATTCAACAGCAACGGCTCCGGCGTGAATGATGCGTATTCCGACTCGCTGGAAGGAGCGAACGCCGGCGCTCAGCTGACCAGCGCGGCTTCGCTGCGCGTGCGTTTTCGTCATTCCAACAGCCACACCGGCGTTCCCGGTGAGTGGAGCTTCAACGGATACGATCCGCTGGTTCCCGCGGGTGGCAGCGGCCCGCTCATCCCTCTGCAGCCGGATCCCAGCGACTGGTCGCAGCTCAACAATTTGCTGGGCAGCGTCGAACTCGCGGTGGCCGCGCCCCATGGCTGGCAGCACCGCTTCACGGGTTTCGATTACGTGTATCGCTACAACGAACGGGACGTGAACGGCGACCCGAATCGCGTGAGCCCGGTATATGGCCAGGTCGATTTCCCCTCCCACGAAATTGATCACATTAACCGCGGCGGTTTCGAGTACCAGGGAGACTATTCCGAGAGAACCTGGGCGCATACCACCTTCGGATACCGGATAGAAAACGAAAATGGATTTGTTGGCGATGTGGATTACGGAGAGCAAACCCACGGCCAGCGCTTGAATAACGATCTTTATGCGCAGCAACAATTGACCCTTGGCCGGTTCGACATAATCGCCGGAGGCCGCTTCATTCACGACAGCGCCTTCGGAAATACTGGCGTGCCTCGCGTGGCGCTAAGTTGGCAGGCTTTGCGCGGCGGAGCGATTTTTTCCGGCACGCGCCTGCGATTTTCGTATGCGACTGGCTTTAAAGAACCGCGCCTGGAAGAAACGTTTGCCGGACCTCCCTACAGCCAGCCCAATACCAGCCTCAAACCGGAGCGTCTGCGCGCCTTCGAAGCCGGCTCTGACCAGAGATTCCTGGGCGACAAATTGGAACTCACTTCCACTTATTTCAACAATCTCTTCAAGGACCAGATCAATTATGTGACCGTCGATCCGGTGAATTTCATCGGGGAATACGTCAACGTGAATCGGGCGTTTGCGCAGGGAGCGGAAACGGTTCTGCGGGCGAAGCTTCGCTCCACTCTTCTGCTGAATACGGCTTACACCTACACCTCCTCGCAATATCTGGACAACCCCTCGCCTTTCGATCCGATTTACAATCCCGGCCAACCGCTGCTGCGCCGCCCCAAGCACTCCGCCACATTGCTACTCTCTTATCTCGGCAGGAAGTGGGGAGGAAATGTGACGGGAAGTTTTGTCGGCCCCCGTTCCGATTCTGATTTTTATGGTTTTGGAATTACCCACGCCGCGGGATACCTGCGGGCAGATCTCGGCGGATGGTACGCGCTGCATCCGCGCCTAACGGCATATCTGAACCTGGAGAATGCACTCGACCGCCGCTACAACGAGGTCGTCGGCTATCCTGCGTTGCCCATTAATTTCCGCGCCGGCCTGCGCTTCCGCATCGGAGGAGAATAGAAAAGAAGCCCCGCTCAAACCAGGAGTTTTCGCGGATCCAAGAAAAAGGGCCTTCGGGGTATCCCGCCGATCGGTGCAAATCCGCGGCCAGTGGTTTCAGCTGAACTTCTGCGGCGCCGGTGGTACCGGCATGGCGGCCGCAATCTTCGCCCCAAAATACTTGCTCCGGGCCGTCAACAGCTTTTCGATTTCCATTTCTTTCAAGGGCTGCTGCCGCCCGAGCAAGTGCGTGACCAGGGCGATCTGAGCAAAATGCTCCACCGTCTCCATTTTCATGTAGGCGTGTTCGAGGGTGTCGCCGTAGGTGACCACGCCATGGTTCGACATCAGGATGGCATCGTAGTCCGCGACATAAGGCTCCAGGGTCTGCGCCAGTTCGGAAGTTCCCGGCGTGCCGTAGCGTGCCAGCGGAATGCATCCCAGCCCCATCACCACTTCGCACACCAGGGGCTCGGTCAATGCGATTCCGGCGGCGGCGAATCCCGTGGCGGTCGGGGGATGCGCGTGCACAATCGCCGAGACATCGGGCCGCATACGGTAAATCAGCAGATGCATCCCGATCTCGCTGGTTACGTGGCGGCGCCCTGCAATCCTTTTGCCTTCCTGGTTCACGATGACCATGTCGCCGGGCCGCATTGCTCCCTTGCTGATGCCGGTGGGGGTCACCAGGAAGCGCTCGTCCGGGAGGCGCACGGACAGGTTGCCGTCCATTGCCGCGACGAAGCAGCGCTCATGCAGCGCTCGCCCGTAGCGGACGATTTCTTCCCTATATTTCCGTTCCGTTGGCATTGCTAATCGGAGAGATGACAAAAAACTGGGCCGCACTTTGGCACTCGCATAGTACCAGTATCATCGCGCCGGAAACAATCCAAAATTTGCGCGGAATCGAGATTCGAATGAGCTGCAAACCCGCGCACTGGGCGGCTTTCTATCCTTATAATCGGCGGTGTGTTGGTCTCCGATTTCCATTACCATCTGCCGCCGGAATTGATCGCCCAGCAGCCCCTGCTCGATCGTGCCGGCTCGCGCATGCTACGGCTTTGTGCCGCGCAGGGACGCTTCGAGGACCGCCGGTTCCGCGACTTTCCTGACCTGCTCCGCCCCACCGATCTGGTGATCTTCAACAACACCCGCGTATTTCCCGCGCGCTTATACGGGCGGCGCGCAGGTCTTAAGTCTCAGCCCATCAGCCGGCATAATCCCGCCGCGCGCGAGTTTCTGCGTGGGCGCGTCGAGGTCCTGCTCACCCATCAATTACAGTCCGAGCCCAATGATTGGGAATGCCTGGTTCGTCCCGGCCGCAAGCTTGGGGTGGGCGAACATCTTTTTTTCGGAGAGCAGAACGAACTTCGCTCTGAAATCATCGCCCGCGGAGAGTTTGGCGAGCGCCACATCCGCTTCGCCCCAGTGGATGACTTCTTCGCCCACGTGGATAAAATCGGGCACATCCCTCTGCCACCCTACATCGATCGAGCCGATTCGCCCAATGATCGCGAACGCTACCAGACGGTTTATGCGCACGAACCGGGCTCCGTGGCCGCCCCCACCGCCGGCTTGCACTTCACCCCGCAGATTCTGGATCGCATTCGCCGGCGCGGGATCGAGACTGCGGAAATCACGCTGCATGTCGGTTTAGGAACATTCCAGCCCGTCCGCACAGAAAGAGTGGAAGAGCACCGGCTGCACTCGGAGTCTTATTCGATCTCCGACGAAGCGGCCGCCAAAATCCAAAAAGCGCGCCGGGACTCCCGTCGCCTGGTCGCGGTGGGAACGACCACCGTACGCACTCTGGAGTATGTCGCTCAGCAGAACTCCGGCGAAGTCCCTCCCGGTCGTGGCGACGCAAATCTGTTCATTTATCCGGGATATGAGTTCCATGTCGTAGAAGCACTGCTCACAAATTTCCACTTGCCACAATCGACGCTCCTGATGCTGGTCTGCGCGTTGGGAGGAAAGGAAAATGTGCTGCGCGCTTACCAGCACGCGGTTCGGGAACGCTATCGTTTTTATTCGTACGGCGATTGTATGTTCGTGGAATAGCAAGCATTCGGAGTGGCGGGAGAACTACCTTTAGCAGGCTGCGAAAAAACTCAACTCGCACTCGCGCTTTGAAAGGGCGCGCCTTCCAGCCGCGCCGTAAGTGCTGCAAAAAGAATTGCGGCTGTTTAGCCGCTGAGCCGACGCCGGGCGCACGAAGGACTTTTCCGTAGCCTGCTAGGGGAAGAATTCGCTCATGTCCGCAGCCGTGACAAAACCAGAGCGAGAAGAACCGCTGCGCGGACCTAGGAAGGGCAGACGGTCTCTTCGACCAGCGGCTACAAGCCAACCTGTATTTTTCATTTCGGGGTTTTGCTGTATGTCCTACAGTCTGCCGCAGCTGCGAAACTGCTGCGCATGGCCGGCAAACTAGAGGATCGCATTCAGCGACTTTGCGCCCGGGTGAAGGCAACTGATGATGACAAAGAGTTATATCAGTTGTGCGAGGAGTTGCGGCGGGCCTTGAAAGAACATGTCAGTCAGCTGCGAAAACAAGTAGCCGATTATCGTCGCACCGCCAAATCACGCTCCCGCGAGAAGGGACACTAACCAACGTGCTCGATGACAGCTACAAACAACGCGTCAAGAACCTATGTGACCTCATTGCGAAGGAACAAGACCAAAAACGCTTCTCCGTCCTCATCCACGAACTCAACCAGTTGCTCGACGGAGTCCAAGCCAGCTCCCCAAAAAGAGAATGCTGGCCGACCCGACATTACGCCTTCCAACCCAGAGCAAGCCTGATCGTATTCCTGCGTCTTGGCTCTAAATCCTTCCTCTTCTTAGCCTGACCGCGATGTCCTCGCCTGTAGCGCGTCGGGGATACCCAATGAGAGCTGTTTCTCCCCATTCGAAACTCTGGTTCAATCCTGCACCCCCATACCTTCGTGTGCCCCTGGTTTCGGCCGCATTTCAGCTTTTTCTAACTAGACTGGGCTGTTCCATTAAGGACGGTTCACTTATGCGAATTCTTATTGCCGAAGATGATGAAGTTCTAGCCAAGTTTGTTCGCCAGGGTCTCGAGGGCGAGAACTACACGGTGGATGTTGTGGCGGATGGAGAGCAGGCCCGGAATGCAGCCACTGAGTCAGACTATGACCTGGTCATTCTCGATCTGAGCCTGCCTAAACTGGATGGCGTCAGTGTGTTGCGCCAGTTGCGGCTGAAGAAGCCCAGCCTGCCCGTGTTGATCCTTACCCAGCGCACGAAGGTGGAGGACAAAGTTCAGTGCCTTGACGGCGGCGCCGATGACTATCTTGCCAAACCGTTTGCCTTCAGCGAACTCTCGGCTCGCCTCCGCGCCCTGGTCCGGCGCAGCCATCTTCCCTCTGAGTCCGTGCTGATCATCGGCGATTTGAAGCTCGATCGGGTGCAGCGGCTGGTCGAGCGGGCCGGCCGCAGGATTGAGCTGACCGCCAAGGAGTTTGCCCTGCTCGAATACCTCATGCGCAATGCCTCCCGCCACGTCACCCGCTCCATGATCATCGAGCATGTATGGAACCTTACCTTCGACACCACGACCAATGTGGTGGACGTCTACATCAACTATTTGCGCCGCAAAATCGATGATGGCCAAAACGTAAAGCTGATTCACACTGTGCGCGGAGTGGGCTACGAGTTGAGTGCTCCAGCCGAAGTCCGAGGCCAGACGGCGGAGGTACAGGCATGAGCGCCGCCGGGGCTCGATCAGCCCTCGCATCCTCGTTGCCCAAGGGTCGCAGCCCGCTGGCCCACTTGCTCCACGCTTTGAACCAGCCCCTGACGGGGCTGCAATGCTCGCTGGAATTGGCCGTGACCGGCTCGCACTCGACCAAGCGCTACCTGCACACCTTGCGCGAGGGCCTGGAGCTTACCTGCCGCATGCGGATTCTGGTCGAAGCCCTGCGCGAACTGGCCGATGCGCAGCCCTCGCAGGCGGAAAACGTTGCCTCTTTCCTGCTCGACCGCCTGCTTTTGACCACCCTCGACGAACTGGAACCGGTGGCTCGCGAAAACGGCGTCCGCCTGCAAGTGGCGACGGGCGTTCCGCTTCCGGTGCGGGCGGACCGCGACCGTCTGGCGGCGCTTTTGTTTCGCTGCTTCGAGTCGGCGTTGAGCCTATCGGCCAAAGGCACCGATCTCCAGGTGTCGGCAGCGGCAGAACAAGGCCGCGCTTGCGTCACTGTGGGCTGGACCGAGGAAACCGTGCCGGAGTATTCGCCGTTTTCACGCCCCGAACTGGGACTCTTAATCGCGCAAGCCGCATGGGAGCAGTCAGGCGGCCAATGGTGTCTGGTGCGCACCGGGAATCGCCAGACCCGCCGGCTGTGGTTCCCGCTGGAGCACGGGCAAGCGCCAGAACCGGAAGACGCCGGAGGCCAGCCATGCATGCCATGATCCCCATCCCGGTTTTCGCAAAATCGGGCGCGGCCCTGATTGCCAGCCCCAACCGCGCCTTGCGCGAGCAGGTGGTGCAGCGTTTGAACGGACGTTGCCGTCCTGTGCAACAGGCTCTCGGCGGCGCCGACGCCCTGGCCAAGCTGGAGACCGGAACCTGGCAGGTGCTGTTTCTCGATCGCCGCCTGCCCGATCTGGATGCCGAGGAACTCAACGCGGTGATCCAGCAACGCTTTCCGGGTACGCAGGTGGTTTTACTCGACTCCGACGGCGCTGCGTCCTGGGATCACGAAAGAGAGCGGAATGAAAAAGAGCGCGAGGAACGGGAGTCCGATCGCCCTTGCCCCATCGCTCCGTCCCCCGCCCCCTCCGCCAGTCCCGTCCAGCCGTTGGCCCCGGCACTGCCGGGAATGATCGGCTCCAGCCTGGCCATGCAGCGGGTCTATCGTATGGCCCGTCTGGTCGCGGCCCGCCCCACGACGGTGCTCATCACCGGAGCCACGGGCACGGGCAAGGAACTGGTAGCGCGAGCCCTGCATGAGCTCAGCCCGCGCGCCGCAAGATCTTTCGTGGTGGTGAACTGCGCCGCCATTCCGGAAGCGCTGTTGGAATCCGAGCTGTTCGGCTATACCCGCGGGGCTTTCACCGGCGCGGTGCAGTCGCAACTGGGGCGCATCCCGGCCGCGCACGGCGGGACTTTGTTCCTCGACGAGATCAGCGAGCTACCCCTGGGCATGCAGGCCAAATTGCTGCGATTCCTCGAGCAAAAAGAGATTCAGCGCCTGGGCACCAGCGAGCTCACGCGCGTCGATGTGCGGGTTCTGGCCGCCAGCAACGCGGATCTGGCCGCCCGCGCTGCCCGCGGGGGTTTTCGCCAGGATCTCTTTTTCCGGCTCTCGGCCTTCCCCATCGCTTTGCCGGCGCTGGCGGAACGCCACGGCGACATCGTTCCCCTGGCGCTGCATTTCCTGGGCTGCATGGCGGCCGCACTGGAAATGAGAACGCCCCAGTTGAGTGTGGAAGCCATTCGCACTCTGGAGGCGCATGCCTGGGGAGGCAATGTGCGCGAGCTGCAGCATGTGATGGAGCGCGCCTCCATCCTGCTCGAGGGCGGCGACACGATCCTGGCAGAGCACATTTATTTCTCTTACGCGCCGGCGGGCCAGCCCGTGGCGGAATCGTTAGAGACATCTTATGCAAAGCAGCCGCAATTGGCATGAGCCGTGCAAATCTTGCCTGCGTCTATGACTTCTTTGCCTATCCCGGCGAGTTGGATGGAATCGCCCCCGGCCGCCACCGCCTCCGGCCTGATCGGGCCGGCGCTCGACGATTCGCCCAACGACTCTCCGAAAAAGCGCGAGCGGATTTTGCTGCAGGCTTTCCGCTCTTTTGCCCGGGTCGCCGGCTCGCTGGAACAATCGTATGGCGAGTTGCAGGCCGAGGTGGAGCGGCTGCGCCGGGAACTTGCCGAGAAGGACGGGGATCTGGCCCACAGCGTCGCGGAAAGACGCGCGGACCGAGCCCGCCTGACGCGAATTCTCGAAGGCCTGCCTTGTGGAGTGCTGGTGGTTTTCGACAATGGCAAGGTCTGGAAAGCCAATCCCGAGGCGCAGCGCCTGTTTCAGACCGGCTCTAGCGAAGCGCTGGATTCGATCACAGCCTTGCCGCTCGCCTTCCAGCAGCTGCTGGCGCGGGTTCGCGACCAGGGCGGCGAACCGGAACTCAAGCTCGATCCGCCGTCGGGTGCAACCGCATGGATTGCGGCGCGGCATGCCTCGATCGCGGAAAATATGTCGGTCTTCATCCTGCGCGACGTCAGCGAGCACAAAAAGCTGGAGGAAACCAAAGCCCAACGGGGCCGCGATCAGGCCTTGGCCGAGATGTCGGCCATCCTGGCCCACGAAATCCGCAATCCCCTGGGCAGCCTGGAACTGTTTGCCGGATTGCTAGCCGATTCGGGGCTGGATGGCGAGCGCAGGCAGTGGGTGGAACATATGCAGGCCGGTCTGCGCACCCTGGCGGCGACGGTCAACAACGTTCTCCACTTCCACAGCCTGCCCCGCGCCCAGTTCTCGAGCGTGGATGCCGGCGAGCTGCTCGACTGGGTGCGGAACTTCTGCGGTCCCCTGGCGCGCCAGTCGGGCGTGACCCTGAGCCTGCAAAATTATCTCTCCGGGGTGTCGCTGCCCGGCAATCGCCACCGCCTCGAGCAGGTGTTGTTGAATCTCGTGCTCAACAGCATCCGAGCCGCTGCCGGCGGGGGATGGATTGAGGTATCCGGACGATTAGCCAAAGCCGGACAGCTGGAGCTGGCCGTGGCCGATAACGGACCAGGAATTTCGCCCGCCTGCCTGCCCAAAATCTTTGCCCCCGGCTTCAGCACGCGCTCCGGCAGCCCCGGACTCGGGCTGGCGGTCTGCCGGAAAATCGTGGAGCAGCACGGCGGCGTGATCTGGGCCGAGAGCAGCCCGCAACGTGGCACCAGGATCTGCTTGACTTTGCCGATGACCCGGGCGGAAGAGGCGGGCTCATGAACCGGGTTCTGGTGGTGGATGACGATGCCGGCATGCGGGCCGCGCTCGAAGCGCGATTCTTGCGCCGGGGATGGCTGGTGGATGCCGCGCATAACGCCGCCGATGCGCTGGAAAAATTCCGCCGCGGACTGCATCCGCTCATCGTCACCGACATTCGCATGCCCGGCGAGGACGGACTGTTCCTGATGCGGTCGGCCCGCCAGCTGGCCCCGCACACGGCGGTGATCCTGCTGACCGGCTACGCCAGTGTTCCCGACGCGGTCGCCGCCATTAAAGATGGCGCCTGCGACTACCTGGTCAAGCCGGTCTCGTTCGAACAACTGGAACAGTCGGCGGAGCGGATTCTCGAGCACGCTCGATCCCAGGCCGCCGCCGGCGAAGAACTGGTGGGACACGCCCCGGCGTGGGTGCGGGCGCTCGAGCGCGCCCGCCAAGCCGCGGCCAGCAATGCCGACGTGCTCATCGAGGCCGAAAGCGGTACCGGCAAGGAACTGGTCGCCCGCTTGATTCACCGGCTCAGCCCCCGCCGCGACCGTCCCTTGGTCGCCGTGAACTGCGCCGCCTTTCCCGAAACCCTGCTGGAAAGCGAACTGTTCGGGCACGCCCGGGGCGCTTTCACGGGCGCGAACCACGCCAAGCCGGGAAAGTTCGAACTGGCCGACGGAGGCACCCTGCTGCTGGATGAGGTCGGCGAGATGCCGCTAGTGCTGCAGCCCAAGCTGCTGCGGGCTTTGCAGGAGCGTGAGTTCGATCGTCTGGGAGATACCGCGCCGGTGCGCGTCGACCTGCGCGTCATCGCCACCACCAACTGCGCTCTGGGGCAGATGGTGCGCGACGGCCGGTTCCGCGCCGATCTTTATTACCGGCTCAATGTCATCCCGCTGAGCCTGCCGCCTCTGCGCCAGCGCGCCGGAGACGTGCGCGAACTGGCGGAACACTTTGTCCGGCTCTATTCTCCTCCCGGCCAGTCCCTGCGCCTGAGTCCAGAACTTCTGGAAAAAATGGAAGCGCACTCCTGGCCGGGAAATGCCCGCGAGTTAGCCAACTGCATGCGCCGCGCGGTGGCCTTGTGCTCCAGCACGGAACTCGGGGCCAGCGCCCTCGAGGGCTCCGAGTGGTACGCCCTCCCGCCTGCCATCTCCGCGGAAATTTCCGGCCTGCGCCCCGGAGTCTCTTTGGGGGACATGGAACGCAAGCTGGTCGAAATGACCCTCGAAGCCACTGGCGGCAACCGCTCGCGGGCCGCCGAGTTGCTGGGGGTCAGCCTGCGCACGGTGCGCAACAAGGTGCGCAGCTATGGTTTGCCCACGTGGAGCAGTTATGTCCAGCATGATTGACACCGCACTGACCGAAGATCTGGGCCGCTTCCTCGATGTCGATGTGGCCCGCTACAAGCTGATCACAACCAACCTCGCCAACATCGATACTCCCCGCTACCACACCCGCGACTTGGATTTCCGGGCGGAGCTCGAACGCGCCGCCAACCAGGATTCCGGAGACGCCCGCCTGCTCCCCGCAGCCTACGAGCCGGTGGCCCGCCCGGTCCGCGGGCTCATGGAGCGGCCCGACGGCAATAACGTCAGCATGGAGCGCGAAAGCCTGTTGCTGGCCGAGACCCAGATGAAATTCAATCTGGGCGTGCAACTGCTCAAAGACCAGTTCCACACCATTGCTCTGGCCATCAATTCCGGAGGTTCGACATCATGAATCTTTTTGGCATGCTCGAAGTCAGCGGCTCGGCGCTGGCGGCCGAGCGCTGGCGCGCCGAAGTGGTCTCGGCCAACATGGCCAACGCGGAAACCACGCGCACCCCGCAGGGCGGAGCGTACCGGCGGCAGCTGGTGGTCTTTCGCGCCCGTCCGCTGGCGCGTTTCCCCCTGCTGCTCACCGCGCTGCACCAGGGCACGCAACCGGGGGTCGAGGTGGAGCGCGTGGTGGCGGACGCTTCGCCGCTGCCCCGCCGTTACGAGCCCGGCCATCCCGATGCCGATGCGGCCGGTTACGTGACCTATCCCAACGTGAATCCGGTGATGGAAATGACGGACTTGCTGAGCGCGGTGCGGGCTTACCAGCTCAATGCCTCCGCGGTGCAGGCCGCGAAAAACATGATCCAGCAGTCTTTGCAGATTTTGAGTTAGCCGAGGCCCCCGCATGAACGGCATCTCTTCGTTGCGCATTCTTCCCGCCGAACTGGATACGGCGTCCATTGGCCCTTCCAGCGCCTCCCAGCCCGGCTTCCGCGATGTGCTCGGCACCGCCATCGACGATATCCAGCAGCTCGAAGGCCAGGCCCAGGAAAAAGTTGCGGGCGTGCTCTCCGGCAACGGCAGCGACGTGCACAGCGCGCTGATCGCGGTGGAAAAAGCCGACCTGAGTTTTCAGCTGATGATGCAGGTGCGCAACAAGATCATCTCCGCCTACGAGGAGATCTCGCGCATGCAGTTCTAACCCGCGGGAACTATGGCCGACAAAGCGCAATCCACCGGAGACCTGGTCGAGCGCCTGAAGCAGTTCTTTCAGGGTTTGACCTTGAACCAGCGCCTGCTGCTGGCGGGCGGCGCCGCGCTGGTGGCGGGCGTGCTCTGGGTGTTCGTGGTCCTGTTGGGACAGCCCAAGTACGTCACGTTGTATTCCGGGCTGCGGCCGGAAGAGGCGCAAACCCTGGCCAGCGGTTTAGCGGCGAAAAACATTCCGCATCAGATCTCGGCCGATGGGGGCAGTGTGCTGGTTCCCGAGGACAAACTCGACTCCACCCGTCTGGAAACCGCCGCAGCCGGCCTGCCGCGCAGCGCGCGTCTGGGCTTCGAGCTGTTTGATACCCCCAACTGGGCCGGATCCGACTTCACCGAAAAAGTGAATTACCAGCGGGCGCTGGAAGGCGAGCTGGAACGCACGCTGGCCACCCTCAGCGAAGTCGAATCCGTGCGCGTGCACCTGGTAATGCCACAAGAGTCGCTGTTCACCGAACAGCAGCATGACGCCAAGGCCGCGGTCATTCTCAAAACCCGCGCCGGGCACCTCTCGGAAGAGGCGCAGCAGGCCATCCCGCAGCTGGTGGCCAGCGCCGTCGACCGCCTGCAGCCGGAAAACGTCACCGTCGTGGATGCCGACAGCAACACGCCGCTCCTGCATAACCGTGATGGTTTCACCCGCGGATCCTATGGCCTCGACGAAGAACTCGCCAAGACCGTGGTCCACACCCTCGAACCTGTGGTCGGAGCCGATCACGTGCGCGCCAGCGTGCATGTCGAATACGAGCTGGGCAGCAGCGAAGATACCCAGGAAACCTTCGATCCCAAGGCCACCGCCACGCTCACCCAGGAGCACTCGGAAGAAAACGCCACCGGTGCGGCGCCCGCGGGCGTTCCCGGAACCGCCAGCAACGTGCCCTCCAGCACTCCTCCGGCCAGCGCCGCTCCCGGAGCCGAGCAATCGAGCTCGCGCTCGGACGCGACTACCTACGCGGTCAGCAAAAGCCTCCATCACAACGTCGAACCTCCCGGGCGCGTGCGCCGCATCGCCGCCGCAGTTTTGGTCGACGACGCGGTCGAGACCACCGAGCAGGGTGGCAAATCCATCACCACGCGCCGCAAGCGGACCCCGGAAGAGATGGAGCAGATCAAGCAACTGGCCCAGGCCGAGCTGGGAGTCGACGCCCAGCGCGGCGATGTGCTGGCGGTCGAGAACCTCTCGTTCCAGCAGGCTCCGGTCGAGACCCCGCCTCCGCCGGGCAAGTTCGAACATTACCGGGTCCTGCTCGAGCCCTGGACGTGGACGCTGCGCTATATCGGTCTGGCGGCGCTGTTTCTGGTGGTCTACGGGCTGGTGCTGCGTCCGGTCAAGCGGCAGGCGCTGGCGGCATTCCGCGCCCTGCCGGGTGTAGCGGCGAGACGGCTGGCGCCGCAGGCGGCTGGACTCGCGGCCGAAGGCCAGCTGGCAGGCCTTGAGGGCGGAATCCAGGAGGGCGGCAAGCGGGCCCATCAGCTGAAGCGCCTGCTGGCGGAAAAAGTGAAGACCGAGCCCGAATCCGCGAGCCGCCTGGTGCAGGGTTGGGTCGAGCAGGAGGTGAAGAAATGACCGCGGCCGCCACCTCCCGTGCTCCGGCGGGCGCGCGCAAGGCCGCCATCCTGCTGGTGATTCTCGGGGAAGAGGCGGCCAGCGAAATCTACCGCCATCTTCCGCCTGCGGAAGTGGAGAAAATTACCGGCGAGATCACGGAGTTGCAGGCGGTCGATGCCGAAACCGCGCTGGCGGTGCTCGAAGAGTTCGAGCGTCTGGTCACGGCCGGAGAAGGTTTGGCGCATGGCGGAAAAGATTATGCCAACCGCCTGCTGCTCAAGGCCTTTGGCGAGCAGGGGGCCAAGGAATTGCTGCGCCAAGTCACGCTCACGGCGGAGATGAATGCCGGCAAGCTCGATTCGCTGCGCAAGGCCGATCCCCAGCAGCTGGCGAAGTTTATCGAAGGCGAGCACCCGCAAACCATCGCCCTGATCCTGGCTCACCTGGAAGCCAAGCAGGCTTCCGACCTGTTGATGCGGCTGCCGGAAGAGTTGCGCGCCGAGGCCATCAAGCGCCTGGCGCAGCTGCGGCAATTCTCGCCCGAGATGGCGCAACGCGTCTCTCTGGTCCTGCACAAACGGCTGGACGCTCTGGGCGAGCAGAGCCGCCGGGCCTACGCGGGATTGCGCGGCGTCGCCGACGTGATGAACCGTCTGGAATTGAAGACCGCGAAAACCATTCTGGAAGGCATCGAAAAAGAGGATCCCAAGCTGGCCCTGTCCATCCGCAACCTGATGTTCACCTTCGAAGATTTGCTGAGTGTGCCCGAGGCCGGCATCCGCGAGCTGCTGGGGCAAATGGACAAGAAAACTCTGGCCACCGCGCTGCGCGGCGCCTCCGAGGAACTGAAGAGCTATATCTTCAAATCCATGTCCTCGCGCGCGGTCGAAATGCTCAAAGAAGATATGGAAGTGCTGGGCCCGGTCAAAACCCGCGACCTGCACAAGGCACAACTGGAAGCGGTCGCGGTCGCCCGCAAACTGGAAGCCGAAGGCAAGCTGTCGCTCACGCCCGGGGGAGACGATGAGTACGTCGCCTAGGCGCGCGCCAGCCGAGGCTCCCCCGGACAAGACTCAACCTTCTCCCCTGGAGCCCTTTCCTTACGACCCGATTCCCGCGGACGCGGGCGGCGCGGCGGGGCTGGGCAAGAACTTCGCCGGCCTTTCTTCCCCCCATCCCGCCGAGCAGGCCCATGCTGCGGCTCGGCAAGCCCAGGCGCTTAGCGAAGCCCGGCAACAAGGCCAAAGCGAAGCCCGCCAGAGCTTCGAAGAGCAGCTGGCGAAGGAACGATCCCAGGTGGCAGCGCTGCTCGCCCGGTTTGTGCGCGATCGCGGCTCGTACTTCGAGGAGGTGGAAGCGGAGGTGGTGCAGCTCGCGCTCAGCATTGCCCGCAAGATTCTTCACCGCGAGGCCCAAGTCGATCCGCTGCTGCTGGCCGGCATGGTACGCGTGGCGCTGGAAAAAATCGATGGCGCCACCCACGTGCTTCTGCGCGTTCATCCCCAAAACGCAGCCGACTGGCGCCGCTACCTGGCAACGCAGATGGATCCCGCGGAGCTTCCCGAAATCGTCGAGGATCCTTCCCAGCCCGAAGATTGCTGCCGCCTGGAAACTTCCATGGGCAGCGCACTGATCGGGGTCGAGGTCCAGCTCAAAGAAATCGAGCAAGGGCTGATGGATCTGCTGGCGGCGCGTCCGGGAGCGGGGACATGAACCAGAGCGCTTCGTTGTCGCCCTACCAGGCCCGTCTTGAAAGTTGCGCGGCGCTGCGCTGGCAAGGCCGGGTAACCCAGGTGGTCGGGCCGCTGGTCGAATCGGAAGGTCCTTTCTGCTCGGTCGGCGAGATTTGTCACATTTACGACGCGCAAGGTCGAATCCTTCCGGGAGAGATTGTGGGATTCCGCGGCTCGACCGTTCTCTCCATGCCGCTCGACCTGCCGCGCGGAGTGCGCCACGGGGATCGCGTGGTTACCTGGGGAGAGCATCCTGCGCTGCGGGTGGGCGATGAATTGCTGGGCCGCGTGATTTCCGGCGGGGGCGAGCCTCTCGATTCACAGGGAGCGTATCGCGCCCGCGAATTTCAATCGCTCGACGGCAAAGCTCCCCTGCCTCTGGAACGCATTGCGATTCGCGATCCCATCGGCTGCGGCATTCGCGCGGTGGATGGCTTTCTCACCTGCGGCCGCGGCCAGCGGGTCGGCATCTTCGGAGGCAGCGGGGTCGGCAAGAGCACGCTGATTGGCATGATGGCGCGCAGTACGGACGCCGATCTCACTGTGCTTGGCCTGGTGGGAGAGCGGGGCCGCGAGGTGCGGGAGTTCCTGGAACACTCGTTGGGAGAGCAGGGCCGGAAGCGCGCCGTGGTCGTGGTTTCCACCTCGGATCAATCTCCGCTGCTGCGCATCCGGGCGGCGCTGGCAGCCACCGGCGTGGCCGAGTACTACTGCCGGCGCGGAAAGAACGTCCTGCTGGTGGTCGATTCGCTGACGCGCCTGGCCATGGCGCAACGCGAGATCGGTCTGGCGGCGGGCGAGCCGCCCACGGCCAAGGGCTACACTCCCTCCTGCTTTACCATGCTGGCGCGGTTGCTGGAGCGCGCGGGGCGATTCGGCGCGGGCAGCATCACCGCCTTTTACACGGTCTTGATGGAAGGAGACGACGAGCAGGATCCTCTGGTGGACGGGGCGCGTGCGTTGCTGGATGGTCACATCATGCTCGACCGCAAGCTCGCGGTGCGCGGCCACTATCCTCCCATTTCGATTCTTGACAGCGTGAGCCGCCTGATGCCCGCAGTTTGTGCGGGGCCGCACCTGCAGAAAGCGCAGCAACTGCGGCGGTTGCTCGCGGCCTACACCGCATCTGAAGACTTGATTCGCATTGGGGCGTATCAGAAAGGAAGCGATCCCACTCTCGACAAAGCTCTCTCGCTCATTCCCGACCTGCACAATTTCCTGATGCAGAAATCCGCCGAAGCGGTCTCCTTCTCCGACAGCGTGGCCAAACTGCTGGCGCTGCCCAGCTGACGAATATGGCATTTCCCTTCCCACTGCAAGCGATTTTTCATTTTCGCCAGAGTGTTGAACATCAGCAGGAAATGAATTTGCGCGCTGCTAATCAGCGCGTCGCCCGGGTTCGCCATCTTATCGAGCAGCTCGATCAAGGCCTCCGGCAAGCGCACGCTCTCTGCTTCGAAGACGTAACTGCGCACCCCACCGGCGCAGAACTACATTTCGCCCTGGTAAGAGAAGCCTCGCTTCGCCAACAGCGGGAAATCCTGGAACGCGAGCGCCTGCGCCTGGAGAACCTGCGCGACCAGCAACAGCGAGCCTATCGTCATGCCCGCCAGCAGCGCGAAATCATCGAAAGCCTGCGCGCCCGTCAGCTCGATGAGTACCACCGCGAGCAGTTGCGCCGCGAACAGCGCCAGCTCGACGACTTCTTCCTTTTACAGAAATCCTACTTGCGGCGTGGTTAGAATATGCCGCCCTGGGCAGCTCTTGCCCACACTTTACTGCCCCACCTTTTCTTCCAGTTCATCGGCACGATTTGCATTTACTTGATTCCGCGAATCTTGGCTGGCGAGGTGGCCAGCTTTTTCCGCAGCTTCGGGTTGGACCCCGGGGTGCACAAGGCTGGACGAGCTTCCTGCAAGCTTTGTCTTGTGACCATGGGAATCGAACTCGTGCCCTCCGGCAGCGGTCCTGCGCAAGCGGCAGCCTCACCGTTTAGCGGCCTGATCGCGAACTTGCCGTTCAGCTTCGCCGAACTGTGCAATTTGCAGTTCACCCTCCTGTCCCAGCCGGAACAGACCATCGCGACGCCGAGCCTGAGCGGAGAGCTTTCGCCTCAGCCCAATGACAAAGCCGGTCCGCCGGCTGCGATAAATGCCAAGGGTGGGGCACGAAGCGATCCGGCGCCGTCGCCCGCCTCCAGTTTTTCTTCATTCTTTCCATTTCTGCCCAGCCCGGTGATGGTGCCCGCGCCCGAGCCCGTTGCGCCCCAGGCGATTGCGCCTCCTGGCCTTTCCCCAGCGGAGACTTTACCGAGCACGGCCGAGGCAGCATCGCCGAACCCAGCCCTTCCAGCAGTTGCAAGTCCGCAAAGCGCCACGAATACGCAAACGGCAGCGGAGACGCTCTTCTCCCTCCCGCTTGCCATCCCCATCGCGGAAGGGCCTGCGCCGGCAGCCGCATCTTCCGCCAGCGCGAAGAGTGATTCGAAATCATCCTCCATTCCGGCACCCACGGCCCCAGCACCGCAGCCAGTCGCCACCCCATCGAGTGCCGCCATTGCGAATGCGACCCCACGAACCTCGCCCCCCATCGTCACCCCAGCGAGCGCTGCCATTGCGAATGCGACGCCAGAAGCGTCGGCCCCCATCGCCAGCGCATGGAGCGACGCAATCGTGAATGCGACCCCTGCGCCCACGGGCAACCAGACGGCGCCTGCTGATCCCGGCCCACTGAATTCTGCCGCCCCAGATTCTGCCGCCCCAAGCTTGACCGCGGCCACGCCAATTCCCCAAGAGCTCGTCGTGGACTCCGCAGGGTGCTTCGACAGCGCTCCGTCGCCGTCCTTGGCTCGCAACCTGGCCACACCCAGTGCACCCGATGCTGCCGTTGCCCAGGACAGCTGTGTCGGAGCTCAATCCGCACCGACCCTTTCTGTCCTGCAAGCTGCGGCGGAACCGGTTTCACCGGACTCCCCGTACGTGGCCTCGGTCGCCGCTTCACCGAACCGCTCGGCGGCTGGCCCGAAAGCGGAAGTAACAAAAACGCGTCCCGATGCGCCCGCCAAAGATCCCACAAACGATGCTGCCCCCCGGGAATTCATTGCGACTTCCTCCTTGGCCGCTAGGGTCGCAGTTCCCGGGTTGTTGTCCGTGTCGCATTTTCTTCCTGAAACCGAGAGGCCGGTGACCACTGTCCATACGGTGAATCCGTCTGGCAGCATTCCTGCGGCTGCGCCCTTGTCGGTCGCGCTAAATGCGCCGCTCGTCCAATCAACGTTCCCAGCACCAGCCAGCAGCTCCGGGCTGAACAGAGCCGCGGAAAACTTCGCTTCGCCGGCGTCGACAGCCCCCGCGCCGATTTCGACCAAGAATTCGCAAAGCGAAAGTTCGGGCGACAACTCGTCCGACCCGGCGCCACGTAAGGATCCGGGGCCCGCCACCGTGCCCAGCGTTGCGGCTTCGCCGTCTTCCTCTGCGGCGTCGCCAACCGTCTCGGCGGCCCCGCCATTACTGGCGACTCCACCCGCGACCATCGACTCTGGCGCGCAGCCGCCTGCCGGCGGACCGACACCTTCTACAGGTTCCTCGGCCAAACCGGATGCGCACACCGTAGCCCCTGATAGCGCCCGGAACTTACCGCCCGAAACTCCGCCATCCGCTTCGCTTTCGGGTCCTGTTCAGGCTGCGCAGATCCTCAGCAAGGCCGCGCAATCGGAGATGCGGATCGGCCTCAACACCAACGCGTTCGGTAATGTCGAGGTGCGAACTGTGGTTCGTTCCAATGACGTAGGGATTCAGATTGGGAGCGAAAAGGGCGATCTGCCGTCGCTGCTCTCGAACGACATTCCTGGCATCGCGAACTCCTTGCAGCGGCAGGATCTGAATCTCACGCAGGTCAGCTTTCACCAGCAGGGATTCGCTTTTTCCGGCGATGCCTCTGCCGACGGCCAGACGCAGGCCCGCTCGTTTGCTTCCCGGCCGCAACCTTTCAGCGCTTTCCGCGCGGAGCAGCCCATTCCTGAAGCCACGCCTGCAGAGCCCGTCGGCACGCGCACAGGCGGCCTCAGCATTCTTGCGTAAAGGAGAGATTTATGAACGCAATCAGCCCGATTCTTCCTCAACCCGCGGACGGCACGACCGGCACCAGCGGGACGGGCGGCACGTCCTCGACCACCAGCGGCTTGCCCACGTCCACCGGCTTGAACGACATGTTTCTGCAGTTGCTGGTCGCGCAGCTGCAAAATCAGGACCCGCTCGATCCCATGGATCCCACCCAGTTTGTCGGACAACTGGCCCAATTCAGCGAACTCAGCGAGGTAACGCAAATCGAACAGATTTTGCAATCGGCTGTGCCTTCCGCAACCAGCTCAACTTCAACCTCGGGCGGGACTTCTGACGCCGCTCCATCGCAGCCGGCGGCAAAGCCCGCTTCCGCTTCCGTTCCTGCGGCCATGACTTCGGCCGCGGTTTCGGCGGCGCGGGCCGCAGTTCCTAATTTCAATTCCCCACCAGCTTCGATTCTCAATCACCAGATGCAAGGAGTCTTCTAATGCCAAACTTTTCCATTCCCCTTTCCGGATTGACCGCCGAATCTACCGCGCTGTCCACCATTGCCAACAACCTCTCCAACCAGAACACCACGGGATACAAAGACCAGGCCGTGTTGTTCAGCGATCTTTTCTACCAGAATCTGGGAACCACCGGAGCGGGAGACCCGATTCAGGTCGGCGCCGGCACCCAAGTCGGCTCGATGCCCTCGCTGTTTACCCAGGGCAGTGTGAGCTCGACCGGCGTGCCCACGGACGTCGCCATTCAGGGTTCGGGGTTTTTCATCGTGCAGAACGCTGACGGCACGCTCAACTACACCCGCGCCGGCGATTTTTCCGAACTCAATAACGACCTCGTCACTTCCAGCGGTCAGCAGGTCCTTGGGTATCCTGCACCGAACGGAGTGGTGGACACCGGAGCGGGGCTCGCGCCTCTGCAGTTGGGCGCCGGGACCGTCAGCCCGCCGGCCGCAACCGGCAACGTGCAATTGACCGCGAACCTCAACGCCGCCTCCACGACGGGTGACGTTTGGTCAACCCCGATCCAGATCTACGATTCTTTGGGAGCGGTTCATACCCTGACTGCCACCTTCACCAATAGCGGGCCGAATACCTGGAATTACAGCCTGAGCATTCCGGCCACCGATCTGAGCGCAGCCGGAGCCACAGGAGTTCTCGCTACCGGCACCTTGACATTTAACGGGAGTGGCGTCCTCGTCGGGGATACGGCAACCACTGGGGGCACCGTTACCGGCGCTTTAGGCAACGTTACCGGGATCCCCCTCGGAGCGTTAGCCGACGGTGCTTCCCCCACCCAAACCTTCAACTGGAACGTGCTCAACGGGACCACGCCGATCCTTACGCAAGTTGCGGCATCCAGCAGCGCGACCAGCGAGCAAGCGGATGGCAACGCCAGCGGTTCGCTGGTGAACTTCGCCATCGGCTCCGACGGCACCATTACCGGTACCTTCAGCAACGGCCAAACCCAGGCTCTGGGACAACTAGCCTTGGCCACTTTCTCGAATAACGACGGACTGCAACTGGATGGCAATACCGACTTCAGCCCCACTCTGGCCTCCGGACAGGCGGTCTTGGGAACGCCCGGAGCCGGCGGCCGCGGCACACTGTCCGGCGGCGCTCTGGAGTTGTCCACGGTCGACATCGCCACCGAGTTTGCCAACCTGATCGTGGCCCAGCGCGGATTCGAGGCCGACGCCAAAGCCGTGACCACCTTCGATCAAATCACGCAGGACACCATCGCGTTGAAGCAGTGAGGTGCCGGGGAACCGTGACTCCAGCGCTTTGCATCGCTGGCGCTGGAGTCGCTGCCCCGCGAAAGAAATTTCTAATGAGAAATATGAGAAATATCTAATCACGGCAGCACGGCATGCGAGTCGCCTCGGGCGCTTCCCAGTTACAACCCACCCTGCCGCCCTCGAAGTGCCGGTTTCAAACGCCACAACGGCCCAGGCGCGGCCATTGCGCGCCCCCGCCCTTCGTGCCGCTCAGAGGTCTTCCGATTGCTTTTCAACCAGGCATGCCGGACGAAGAACAAAAAAATTCCCTTAGTGATGCCCCGGCGCCGCGCCGCCGAAGACTCGCATGGTTTCTCCCTCTGCTCGTATTGGCCGGCGTCGGCCTTTGGTTCTGGATGAATCGCAGCGACGACTCCGCCGCCCAGGCCAACAATGCCAGCACGGTCCGCTCCACCCTGCATCTGGAAACTTTCGTCCTCAACCTGGCCGATGCCGAGCAACGATCCTATCTGCGCATTGGCATCGACCTAGGGTTGAACCAGGATGCCAAGCAGGCCGAGCAGGCCGCCCCGACGGCCGAAGTGCGCGACACCATCCTGACCATACTCAGCCAGGCCAAAGTGGACGATCTGCTGACCTCCGGGGGAAAGGCCAGGTTGAAACAGGATCTGCTGCGCGCCCTACAGGAGCGCATGCCGCGGCTGGGCGTCGAAGAAGTCTATTTCACCGAATTTCTGATCCAGCGTTAGTCGAAAAGGACGGGCAGGGTATGACAGCGGCGACAGCGGCGAGCGTGGAACGGAAACCGGAGCCGGCCACGGACAGCGAAGATCCGCGCTGGCAGCCGGTGATGACCTTGCCCTGCCAGCTTACGGTCGATCTGGCGCTGCCCGGTTTCACCGTCTCCGATTTCCTGGCGCTGCGCACCGGTTCGGTGGTCAGCACGCAATGGGCGGTGGCCCGCGACCTTCCCCTGCGCGTGAACGGCACGGTCATTGGCTGGGGCGAGTTGGAAGCGGCCGGCAAGCGGCTGGCCCTGCGGCTGACGGAGTTGGCATGAAATTCGAAGTCTTATCCCGGCGTCGATCCCAGACCATCGCGGCCGTCATGCCGGCGGTGGACTGGTGGGGATGGATCGGGGGCCGCTGGATACGGGGCTGGTGGCGGCGCAATGTGCACCTCAGCCGCCGGCCTCCCCGGCGCCTGCGCCTGTGTGAGAGTGTGCCGCTGGGCGATCGCCGCTTTGTGGCCGTGGTCGAGTTTGAGAACTCCCGTTTCCTGCTGGGTGGGACGGCGGGCTCTCTGGTCCTGTTGGCGCGGCTCAAAGACGGCCCGGCCGCAACTCCGCCCAGGGCGTGTTCGGAACAGCCGAGTCCGGAACAGCCGAGTCGGGAAGGGAAGCAACGTTGATGGCAAGATGTTTCCTTCTCCGCGCCGCCGTGACCGCTTTCGTCTTTCTCCCGGCAGCCAGCGCCTGGGCCGGCGCACTGCGGCCGCGGCATGCCTCCGGCTTGAATTGGACCGCGCCCGCAGGCGCCTCCGGCACCGTGCCCTGGAACATCGTTGTCCTGCTCACGCTGCTGACCCTGTTGCCCGCGCTGGTGGTCGCCCTGACTCCTTTCGCCCGCCTGCTGGTGGTGTTTCATTTCCTCCGCCAGGCGCTGGGTACGCAGACCGCTCCCAGCAACCAGACCCTGATCGGCCTTTCGCTGGTGCTGACCTATTTCCTCATGCAGCCGGTGGGCGCCTCGATCTATCAGTCGGCGATTGTTCCGTTTCAGAGCGGCGAGATCGATGCCTGGGCGGCCATCGAGCAGGGCACGCCGCCGCTGCGCCATTTCATGCTGAAGTTCGCGCGACAAAAAGATCTGGCCCTTTTTCTCGAGCTGGCGCAAGCTCCCCGCCCGGCGCGCCCGGAAGATGTGCCCATGCGGGTGGTGATTCCTGCCTACATTCTTTCCGAGCTGAAGACCGGCTTTCAGATCGGCGCCGCATTGTTCCTGCCCTTTCTGGTCATCGATATGGTGGTGGCGGCCGTCACCACTTCGATTGGCATGATGCAACTGCCGCCGGTGGTCATTTCCACTCCGCTGAAGATCATGTTGTTCGTCATGGTCGATGGATGGAACCTGCTGGTGGGCTCGCTGATGAAGAGTTTTACCTGAGGAGGCTGGGCATGGGAGCGGAAAACACGGTGGAGCTGATGCGGCGGACGATTGAAACCGCGCTCTGGATGGGCGCGCCGCTGCTGATTATCGCGACCGTCGTCAGCCTTCTGATCAACGTGGCGCAGGTGCTCACCTCGCTGCAGGAGATGACGGTCTCGACCGTGCCGCGCCTGTTTGCCGTGGCCGCGGCGACTCTTCTGCTGATGCCCTGGATGGCGCATCGGCTGGCCAATTTCACGCTGCAGATGTTCTCCGATTTTCGTCCGTTCTTGCGGTGAATGAGTTGAAGACAACCAGCACAGTCGGGGAGCGAGGGGTTTCATGATCCACCTGGACCTGAGCCAATTACTGGCCGCGGCGGTCTTTACCGGGGCGCGCGTTTCCGGGCTGATGGTCTTCTGTCCGTTTCTCTCGAGCGATGCCATTCCCGCGCCCTTGAAGGCCGCGCTCACTTTGCTGATCACGGCCTTGCTCTATCCCCTGCATGCTCCGCTGCAGCTCGACCTGGGTTCGTGGCAATGGGTTGGAATCGCGCTCAGCGAGGTCATGATCGGGCTGGTTGTCGGCCTGGCAGCAAACTTCATGATGGAAGCGCCCCTGATGGCCGGGCAAATCCTGGGGGTGCAGATGGGATACTCCCTGGCCACGCTGTTCGATCCGCAGACCCAGGCGGATACGCCGGTACTGGGCGAGCTGCACCGGCTGGCCGCCCTGCTGATTTTCTTGCAGCTCGATGTGCACCACTGGGTGCTGCGCGCGGTGGCCAAGAGCTTCGCCTATGTGCCTGCCGGAGCCGCTCCCGCCAGCCTGGTCGCGGTCAGCGGCCTGCTGCATGCCGCGGGGGGAATTTTTCTGGCGGGATTGCAGATCGCCGGCCCCGGCCTGGCGGCCACGCTGGTAACCGATGTGGCGCTGGGATTCCTCAGCAAAGCTTCGCCGCAACTGCCCGTGCTATTCGTCGGACTTTCGGTAAAAAACCTGCTCGGCCTGGTGGTCCTGTTTGCGGTGGTGGCCTACTGGCCGCAGCGTTTTGCGCAGGGATTTGCGGATTCGATCGGATTGGCCGAGCGGCTGTTGCACTTGGCCCATTGAAAGATGGCAGATCAGAACAAAACCGAGAAAGCGACGCCGCGCCGGCGGCAAAAGGCGCGCGAGCAGGGACAGGTGGCGCGCAGCCGCGACCTGGTCGCCGGCCTGGGCACCCTGGCTGCGGTGATGCTGCTGGCCGGTCAGCTGCCCAGATTTGCCGGCGAGTGGCGCGGCGTGCTGGCCCGCTGTCTGGATGCGGCCGTCACTCATCCCGATCAGCCTCTGCCCCTGTGGCGCAACGATCTCGTCATCTTTCGCGGCATCGCGCTGGCCGCTGCCCTGAGTTGGCTCGCGGCCACGGTGGGCGGCGTCGCCCAGGGCGGCTTGATCTTCGCTCCCGCCGCGCTCTCCCCCAATCTGAGCCGGCTGAATCCGGCATCGCGTCTCGAACAGCTGTTTTCGCTGAACGCGGTCAGCCGCCTGCTGAAATCGTGTCTGCCTACGGCGGCCATTGTCTGGCTGGCGGTCGCCATCCTGGCCCGCGACTGGACTCTGCTGCTGACGCTTCTAGAGGGCAGCCGTACCGGCCTGATCAGCTTCATCCTGCTTCGTTTATTTGAGCTGGCCTGGAAAGCCTCGCTGGTGCTGCTGCTGTGGTCGGCCGGGGACTACGCCCTCGAGCGCTGGCGGCATGAGAACGAGTTGAAGATGAGCCGCCAGGATCTGCGCGACGAGTTTAAAGAGACCGAAGGCAATCCCGCGGTGAAGATGCGCATCCGCCGCCTGCAGCGCCAGGCGCGCCGCCGCCGTATGCTGAAAGATGTCGAGCGGGCCGCGGTGGTCATCACCAACCCCACCGAGTTCGCCATCGCGCTTGCATTCAACATGCAGATGGAAGCGCCCGTGGTGGTGGCCAAGGGGCGCAACCTGCTGGCGGCGCAGATTCGCGAGGTCGCGCTCTGGCAGAGCATTCCCCTGGTGGAAAATCCGCCGCTGGCCCATGCCCTCTACCGCGCCGTCGAAATCGGCCAGGCCATCCCCCCCCAACTCTATGCCGTCGTCGCCGAAATCCTGGCGGCGATCTGGCGCGCGCAGACCCGGGCATCGCAAGCCTCGGCCGCGGGAGGGAGAGCTTAGATGCCGGTCCCTGCTGCCGTCCTGACCAAACCCGCCAAGTCCAGCGCCGCCGAATGGATCATGCCGGTCGCCGCCGTGGCCTTGATCTTCGTCATGCTGGTGCCCTTGCCCAGCCTGGTGCTCGACATCCTGCTCGCGCTCAGCATCACCGCGGCGGTGCTGGTGCTGTTGTCGGCGATCCAGATTCTGCGGCCTTCGCAATTCTCGGTTTTTCCCAGCCTGCTGTTACTGCTCACGCTGTTCCGGCTCTCGCTCAACCTGGCCTCCAGCCGCCGCATCCTGCTGCACGGCAACGAAGGCGTATCCGCCGCCGGCCATGTCATCGAGGCCTTTGGCTCGTTTGTGGTGGGCGGCAATTATGTGGTGGGCTTCGTTATCTTCATTGCGTTAATTGCCATCCAGTACATCGTGGTAGCGCACGGGGCCGTGCGCACCGCCGAGGTCACCGCGCGCTTCACCCTCGACGCCATGCCGGGCAAGCAGATGGCGATCGATGCCGACCTCAATGCCGGCCTGATCAACGAAGTGCAGGCGCGCTCGCGGCGCGAGCAAATCGCCCGCGACGCCGAATTCTATGGCGCCATGGACGGCGCCGCCCGCTTCAACCAGCGCGACGCCATCGCCACCATCCTCATCACCGCCATCAACATCATTGCCGGATTCCTGATTGGCGTCTTCCAGCTCGATATCCCCTTCCGGGAAGCGCTCAAGACCTATACCGTGCTCACCGTCGGCGACGGCCTGGTCACCATGATCCCGTCGTTATTAGTCTCGATGGCGGGAGGCATGGTGGTCACCCGCGCCTCCTCCGACTCGACGCTCTCGGTCGATGTGGGCAAGCAGTTGCTATCCCGCCGTCCGCTGATGATTGCCTCCGGCGTGATGCTCTCGCTGGCTGCGATTCCCGGGCTGCCCAAGTTTTCCTTTCTCCTGCTTGCGGCCGCTACCGGGTTCGTCGCCTGGCGCGCCCCCAAGCGCGCTCCCGACCCTTCCGCCCTGCCTGCCGCGGAAAAGAAGCCGGCCAAGGATTCGGTCGAAGAGTTGCTCAAGCTGGACGAGCTCAGCCTCGAAGTGGGCTACAGCCTGGTGCCCCTGGTGGATCAGAACCAGGGGGGACAGCTTCTGGCCCGGGTCAAGGCGTTGCGGCAGAACCTGGCGCAGCAGCTGGGGTTCATCGTGCCTCCGGTGCACATCACCGACAACGTGCGGCTGAAGCCGCGCGAGTATGTGATCGCATTGCGCGGGGTCGAGGTGGCCCGCTGGGAGATGCTGCAGGATCACCTCATGGCCATCAGTTCCGAAGGCGCTCCCCGGCCCTTGCCGGGAACGCCCACCCAGGAGCCCGCGTTCGGCGTCGCCGCCATCTGGATTACACCCGCCCTGCAGAACCAGGCGCTGGCCTCCGGATACGCCGTCATCGACCAGACTTCCGTACTGGCCACGCATCTGGCCGAGGTGGTCAAACAGCACGCCCATGAATTGCTCAGCCGCCAGGAGGTCAAGCGCCTGCTCGATCGGCTGGGCGAGAGCCATCCCAAGCTGGTCGAAGAACTGGTTCCGAAAATTCTGAGCCTGGGCGAAGTGCAGAAGGTGTTGCAGCAGCTTTTGCGCGAGCAGGTCTCGATCCGCGACTTGCCCGCGATTCTCGAAACCCTGCTCGATGCCGCGCCCGCCAGCAAGCATACCGTGCTTCTGGTGGAGGCGGCGCGGCAAGGGCTGGGGCGGGCGCTGGTGCGTCCGCTCTTGTCGGAAGGCGGAGGCCTGCGCGTGGTCACGCTGGATCATGCGCTGGAAGAAGAGTTGGGCCGCAGTTTCACCGCGGCGCTGCCGCCCGGCGGCGCGCCCGGCCTGCAGCCTTCGTTTGCCCACCGCATTCTCGAGGGCATGCGCCGGCTGGCCGGAGAACAGGTTGCGCTGGCCACCCCGGTTCTGCTCTGTTCCACCCCGGCCCGCTATCACCTGAAGCGGCTGCTCGAGCCCTTTCTGCCCAAGCTGGTCGTGCTCTCCCCGTTGGAAGTGCCGCCGGTCGTCGAGGTGCAGCCGATTGGAGTTCTGCGATGACCACCGGGCAGCAGAATTTTCGCGCGTTTCATCCCAACCGTTCCGATTTTTTTAGGAAATGAGAATGCCATGAGCCACCCCACCGCCCACGCTTATACCGTCTGGCAAGACAAAGAAGACCGCGACCGCATCCTGCTGGAGCAGTTGCCGCAGGTGCGCTATCTGGCACGCCGCATTCACGAGCGCCTGCCCCGCCACGTGCCCCTGGAAGACCTGGTGCACGCCGGCGTGGTCGGACTGATTGACGCGCTCAACAAGTTCGATGCCTCCAAGCACGTGCAGTTCGGCTCCTATGCCAAGTTTCGCATTCGCGGGGCCATTCTCGACAGCCTGCGGGAAATGGATTGGGGCCCGCGCGAACTGCGCCGCAAGGCGCGCAAGGTCGACGAGGCCCACCGCAAGCTCAGCCTGGAGTTGAGCCGCGCCCCCACGGAGAACGAGATGGCGCAGGAACTGGAGCTCAGTCTCGCCCAATTCCAGCATCTGCTGGGAGAAATCGACAGCCTGGAAGTGGGCAGCTTGCGCGTCGAATCGCCCTGGGACGGCAAGGAAGAGGACCTGTGCGACTACTTGCCCAGCCGTCACGAAGACACGCCGTTTTACCGCTGCCTGCGTTCGGAGATGAAAGATCTGCTGGCCCGCGCCATCGCCGAGCTGCCGGAAAAAGAGCGGCAGGTGCTCGCCCTGTACTACTTCGAAGAGCTCACCATGAAGGAAGTGGGCGCGGTGCTGGGCATTGGCGAGTCGCGGGTTTCGCAGATTCACTCGCTCGCCGTGGTGCGGCTGCGTTCGCGCCTGGACGAGATTATGGCGGCCAAAGGCGGCCAGGCGCAGGCGGTAGCGGGGGGCGGCGCGGTCTGAGGAAATTATGGAAAAGGTCCTCAATCAGGAAGAAATCGATGCCATCATGCAGCGGGCTCGCGACGGCGGGCAGCTCCAACCCGCGGCTGCCGCCCAGGCGCACGTGGAAGCCTGGGACGTTCGCCGCGCCGGACAGATCGGGCGCGAGCAGTTGCAGGCCATCACGCTGCTGCACGAAGGGTTTGCCCGCAACCTGACCCACTCGCTGGGCGCTTACCTGCGCGTGGTCTTCGAGACTACCCTGGTCTCGGCCGAACATCTCACCTTCCGGGAATTCGTGGCCAGCGTTCCGGAAACCACCTACTTGGCTTCCTGCCGGCTCGATCCCACCGGGGTCAACGCGGCGCTGCAACTCGATCTCAAGATTGCCTTCTCGATCATCGACCTGCTGCTGGGGGGCGAAGGCAAGAGCCTGGCGGAGCCGCGCGCCATCACCGAGATTGAAGAGCAGATTCTCGACAGCGTGGCCCGCATCATCTGCCGCGAGCTGGGAGCGGCCTGGCAGGCCTTGGCCTTGCAGGTTTGCTTCGAGCAGCATCTCGGCGCCGGCGAGGCCCAGCGCCTCATGCCGGCGGAAGAGAAAACCCTTTCCCTCAGTTTCGAAGTCACCATGCCGGAGGTGCGCGGAGGCATGAATCTGGCCGTGCCTGCCATCGTCTCGATCGCCTTGCTGCGCAAAATCTCGGCCGACTGGAGCCCGCGCAAACTCCGCCGCCCCAGCGATTCCCGGCAGCGCATGATGCAGCGCCTGCTCGACTGTTCGTTTACCGCCGAACTGGGAGCCCGCGAGGTGCCAGCCTCGGTCGAGGCTCTGGCTGCGCTGGCTCCCGGCCAGGTGCTGCGCTTTGCCCGTCCGGCGGCCGAGCCGGCGTCGCTGCTGATCGCGGGTGAAGAATTGTTTCGCGCTCTTCCGGCTCGGCTGGGCCATACCCGCGCCGCGAAGATTCTCAGCCCGGTTCCCTGCTCGTCCCCCAGCCCTTCCGACTTCAAGGAGAAATCAAGATGAGCGAAAGCCCCCGCGATCCCGCCCGCTATCTGGAAATCTGGAAAGACATCCTGGCCCAGGTTCTGGAAGAAATTTCCGGAGCGCCGGTGCCCTGCACGCTTTCCCGCGATGCCCCTGCCGATCTGACTCCGCCCAGCGCGACCGATTCTTGGAGCGTCCTCACCGCGATGGGAGCAGTGCGCGGCGAGATGAGTGTGCGCGGCTCGGCGGCCTCGACCATCCGGCTGGCCCAGATCTTCATGGGCCAGACCGCCGCTCCGGCCGCCGAAGCCAGCGCCGAACCCCGCGAGGCCGTGCTCGAACTCCTGCGCCAGGCCGCGGGACTGGTCGCCACCGCCCTCAAAGCCACCTGGGGAGACGTGCAGCTCACGCTGGAGGCCTCCCCCACGGCTCCCAGCTGGCCCGCCTCTTCCACGGCCTGGCTGCAATGCGGCGAAAACCCGGCCACCGCCCCGGTCCTCGAGATTCAGCTGAGCGCCGCCCTGGCGGCGGCCCTGCGTCCCGATATGGGAGTGCCCGCCCCGGCGGCCACCCCCCCCGAGCCTTCTACCCTATCTACTGGGAACGCCCCCACTTCTCCCTCTCCAGCGGTCAATCTCGATTTACTGCTGGAGGTGGAGCTCGGGGTTACGCTGCGCTTTGGCCAGCGGCGGTTGTTATTGCGCGAGATTCTCGATCTGAATCCCGGAGCCGTCCTCGATCTCGACCGCCAGGTCGAGGACCCGGTCGACATGCTGCTCGATGGACGCGTCATCGCCCGCGGCGAAGTGGTCGTGTTCGACGGCAATTACGGTTTACGGGTCACCGAAGTCGCGCCGGCGGAAACTTAAGGATGGAAAGCCCCCCGTCATGGCCACCACGAGTGTTCATTTCGATGCGCTGAGCCTGGCTTGGCGCGGTTTTTGGCATCGGCTCTCCCCGGCCGCCCGGCCCCAGCGCTGCCCCCACCTGCATGTCGCGTGGTGGTGGCTCCGGCGCTCGCCCGCGGGGGTGTGGTTTCAGAACTCACGCTATTGCCTGGATCGTTGCCTGGAAAACATTCTCGGGGAGACGCTGCACCGAGTTCCCTTTCCCGCACGGCGCGAGCCTGCGGCTCACCGACTGCCCCTCGGGTTGTTGCTTTTGTCGCGCCAGCAGCTCACCGGGGAACAGTTGCAGGTCGCACTGGCGGCGCAGCGCGCGGCCGGACGCGGCCGCCTGGGAGAATGGCTGCAGGCGCTGGGATTTGCCACCGAGACCGAGGTCACGGCAGCCCTGGCCCGGCAATGGTCTTGTCCCATCTTCGGCTCTTCCTCGTTCTTTCCCGGCGCGCGGCATGCTCCCCGGATTCCCCTCGGCCTGCTGGAACGCTTCTCGATGGTTCCCGTGCACTATGTCCCATCGACCTCGATCCTGCATCTGGCCTTCGCGGAGGGCGTGGACTACACCGTGCTGTACGCCATCGAGCAGATGGCGGGATGCCATACCGAAGCTTGTTTTGCCACCCCGAGCTTTGTGCGAGCCCAGCTGGCTCAGCTCGGCGCGCACCGCGCCGAGAGCGAAATCGTGTTCAGCCATTTCCCCGACTCGGCCGAGGTCTGCGGCATCATTCGCAGCTACTGCTCCCGCCTGCACGCGTCGGAGATCAAGCTGGCGCGTTGCGGATCTCATCTCTGGGTGCGCCTGTTGCGGAACTCCCGCTCGCCCGTCGATCTGATCCTCAATTCCCCATCTGCCTACTAAAGTCTCGGCGCCTGCGACCGATAAGCGCAGTATCGGGCCGCGCACCTGGGCGGCGGACGAATCAGGTTGCTCAATCCGGGTTTGGCCCTGATCCCGCACAGGCCGGAAGATTTTGCCGGGGGTCCTCGGGATCACTCGGCAAAATCTTCTTCTGGGCCCGCGCTTTAGAGATTTCTGAGGATTCCTTTTCCGCTCTTCTATCTCTTGGGTCTTGCCTGGGCCTCGACGTCGGACCGGCATTGCGCGGCTCTCATGCGGCATGGAAGGCAGCGTGCTCACTCCCGCTCGGGTGCTTTGCCATGGACAGTGGTTACTACGCAGCCTGTGCCGGACTCGCCGCGCAACTGCAGGCTCTCGATCTGGTCGCCAACAATCTCGCCAATCTGGGCACGGCCGGTTATCGCGGGGAGCAGGCGACCTTTCGTTCCTTATTGGCGGGCGGCGGAAGCGTGTCAGGGAATCCGCTCAATGCCGCAGTCAACGATTTCGGCGTGCTCAGCGGCAGCCGGGTTGATCCCGCTCCGGGCGCCCTCACTGCGACCGGCAATCCCCTCGACGTCGCGGTGGCGGGAAAGGGTTTCTTCATGGTGCAGTCGCCCAGCGGAGTGCTCTACACCCGCAATGGCAGTTTTCATCGCACCTCCGCCGGCCAACTCGTGACCGCCCAGGGGGATCCCGTTCTGGGCCTGCAGGGCGTGATCAATTTACCGGACGGCGCGGCGGCCGTCAGTGGGGATGGAACCATTTCGGTCGACGGCGCGGTCATCGGCCAGCTTCGCCTGGCGGAGTTTTCCCCCGACACGCCTCTTAGCCCTGCCGGAAATGCGCTTTACTCCGCCCCGAAAGGGGCGGCGCTGCCCGCGGCGTCCTCGTCGGTTCGCCAAGGCATGGTGGAACAGTCCAATGTCAGCCCGGTGGCCGCTACGGTCGAGTTGATCACCATTCAACGCCACGCCGAGATGATGCAGCGGGCGCTCACTTTATTCGACAGCCAGTTGAATCAGACCGCGGCGCAGGATCTGCCGCGCGTCTAGTCAGCCGGAGGAGCTTATGATTCGCGCACTGTATACCGCAGCCAGCGGAATGATGGCGCAGGAACTGAATCTGGACAACATCGCCAACAATTTAGCCAACTCCAGCACGTCGGGCTTTCGCAGCCGCCGCCTGCAATTTGAAGATCTGATCTATCAGAATCTGGTCATGCCCGGAGCCGCCGCCTCGCAGCAGACCACGGTCGTAGCCGGGCTGCAAGTCGGCCTGGGCACCCGTTCGGCGGCTTCCGAGGTGATTCAACTGCAGGGCGATTTCACCCAGACCGGCAATCCGCTCGATCTGACGATTCAGGGTCAGGGATTCTTCCAGGTCCTGCTGCCGGATGGGGAGACCGCGTACACTCGCGCCGGCAGCTTTCATCTCGATGCCCAGGGCAACCTGGTGACGCAGGATGGAGATGCCGTGCAGCCCTCCATCACCATCCCCGCGGGCGCGACCTCGGTCACGGTGGCGCAGGATGGCACCATCAGCGTGACTCTGCCGGGCCAGACCGCGGCGCAACAGGTGGGAAGCTTGCAGCTGGCGCTGTTCAACAATCCCGGCGGCCTGAACTCGACCGGCAGCAACCTGTTTCTGGCCACCACGGCCTCGGGCGATCCCATCATTGGAACGCCGGGAGGCACGGAGGGTCTGGGATCGATTCAGCAGGGCATGCTGGAGCAATCCAATGTCAGCGTGGTCGACGAGTTCGTCAACATGATCGTGGCGCAGCGTTCCTACGAGGCCAACTCGCGCGTGGTCAACGCCGCCGACCAGATGCTGCAGGACATCAACACGCTGGGACGTTAACCGCAGTTCCGCATTTTTTCTATGAAGCTGCTCCTCATCGCCGCTGGCCTGATCATGTTCGCGGGCGCGCCCGGCGTGGCCGAAAGCCAGCCCGGTTGCGCGGTCCGGATCCAAAGCGAGGTCGAGCTGAGGGGCTCGGACCTTTCCCTGGCCGACCTGCTCGCGCCCGGCAGTTGCCCGGAGCTGTTGCGGGCAGCCGCGCGGGTTCCTCTCGGCCGCGCTCCGCTCGAGGGCAGCGTCCGCGTGCTCGAGGGTGGCGCGGTGCGCGCCCTGGTGGCGCGGGCCGCGCCCGCCGGCGAGCTTCTGTCGCTGCCCGTGCCGGAGCGCATCCGCGTGGTTCGCGCCGGCGAGCGCGCGGCTTGTGCCGACCTGCAGCCGCAGATTGCGCCTTCCGCCCCGTGGGCGCAGCCCCTTGAGTGCGGCGCCGAAGGCCGCATCCGGCGCGCTGCGCCACTGCGGCTGAGTAAGCCGGTATGGGATCGAGCGCGGGAGCGCTGGGCCCTGGTGGCGCGCTGTGCCCGTCCCGCCGATTGTGTGCCCTTTCTGGTCGAGCTGTCCGGCCCGGCGCCGACGTTGCCCATGTCGCAGACGCTGACTGGCGGCGCAAGTGTGGAGCTCTCGTCCACCGGGAAGAGCCGGGTGAATTCCGGGATACTCATGATGCGCCCCGGGCAAGCCGCGACCTTGTTGTGGGATCAGGATGGAATCCGCTTCACCGGACGCGCCACATGCCTGGATGGCGGCAATGCAGGGGAATTGGTGCGGGCCCGCATCGTCCCCGGCGGGCGCGTGGTGCGCGCCGTCGTGGTCAGCACCGCCATGTTGCGGGAGGTTTCCTGAAAGTTCGAAAGGCAGTACGACCATGTTGAGCGCAAGAAGCCTACGGATCACGGTCTGGGTGCTGGCCGCACTGGTTCCCGTCTCATGCCTCGCGCAAGCCAAAGACAAAGGGAAGAACGAGGCTAAGCGCGACAGCCTTGCCGATTACATTCAGCGTATCTCGGCCAAGGAACCCGAGCGCACCCCCGGCAGCCTGGGCAGCCTGTGGACCGATTCCGGACGGCTGGCCGACATGGTGGCCGATTACAAGGCCTCGCGCGTGGGGGACCTGGTCACGATCAGCGTGGCCCAGAACCTGTCGGCTTCGAGCACGGGCAATGTTTCCACCAACCGGGCCTTCTCGGCCAGTTCCGGCATCACCGCTTTGCCCGGCCAGCTCAAGACCACCGGCGTGGCCAACCTGTTCTCGCCCAGCTCGACCCAGGCGCTCGCCGGAAAAGCCCAGGCCACGTCCCAGACTTCGCTGAGCACGACCCTGACCGGGCGCGTGGCCGCCGTGCTCTCCAGCGGAACTCTGGTGGTCGAGGCCGAGCGCCAGATCACCATGAACAACCAGCATGAAACCGTGATCCTGCGCGGGCTGGTGCGCCCCGGCGATCTCGATGCCACCAACAGCGTCGGGTCGAACCAGGTGGGCGACCTCGAAGTCGAGGTCAAGGGCAAGGGCGTCATCAGCGAGGGCACGCGGCCACCCAATCCGGTGATGAAATGGATTCTGCGGCTGGTCGGCTTTTGAGGAGACAGCATGAAAAAGCTCTGGCTTCTGGGCCTGGCCCTGGCCGCCGCCGCAAGTTGTGTGGCGGCAGACAGCGAAGCCCACAAGGTTCTGATTCGCGACGTCGCCACCGTCGAGGGCGTGCGCGACAATTCTCTGATCGGCTACGGACTGGTGGTGGGTTTGAAAGGCACGGGCGACAAACAACAGACCTATTTCACGGTTCAGACGCTGGCCAGCCTGCTGGCCCGCATGGGTGTCGAGATTCCCCCCAGCGTGCTGCAATCGACAGTGCAGGTGAAGAACGTGGCCGCGGTTCTGGTCACCGCCACGCTTCCACCCTTCTCGCCCCCCGGCGTGCATCTTGACGTTCTGGTCTCGTCCGTGGGGGATGCGCGCAGCCTCGAAGGCGGCACGCTGGTGCTGACCCCGCTCTACGCCGCCGACGGCCAGGTGTATGCCGCCGCCCAAGGACCGGTGGTGGTAGGAGGATACACCGCCGGAGGGGGAAACAATGCCAAGCAGTTGAACCATCCTACCGTCGGCCGCGTTCCCTCCGGCGGGCTCATCGAACGCGACAGCTCGCTCGATCTCACCAAGCTCCCGCAGCTGGCGCTGCTGCTCAACGAGCCCGACTTCACCACCGCGGAACGAGTCGCGGCGGAGATCAACCGCGAGCTGGGCGGGACGGTGGCGCGGGCGGTGGACGGGCGCCGGGTGGAGATCCGGCCGGCGGCGGCGCCGCCCGTGCCCATTCCCGCGCTGCTGGCCCGCATCGAGAATCTCGAGGTCGAGGTGCGCCGCCGGGCCAAGGTCGTAGTCAACGAGCGCACCGGGACGGTGGTGCTGGGCCAGGACGTTCACCTGGGAGCGGTCTCCATCCTGCACGGAAATTTTACGATTGAGGTGACCACCACCTACTCGGTCTCGCAGCCGAATCCCCTGGCCAGCGGGCAGACCGAAGTCGTGCCCGAGACCAAAGTGAATGCCACGGAAACTCCCGCGCGCAACGTCGAGTTGAACGAAGGCGCCAGCGTCGAACAGCTGGTCACGCGCCTGCAGGCCATTGGCGCCACCGCGCGCGATATCGTTTCCATCCTGCAAGCCATCAAGGCTGCGGGCGCCCTCGAAGCCGAACTGGAGGTGATCTGAGATGGGCTCGATTTCTCCTTCTACCGTGGCCACCCTGTCCCCGAATCTGGCGGTGGGGCCCGCGTCTCCGCGGGGGGCCAAAGCCGCCCGCGAATTTGAGGCCAGCCTGATTGCCTCGCTGCTGGAGTCGATGGAGAAGACGTTTGCCACGCTTCCCGGGGAAGACGATCTTGCCGGGGGCGACGACTACAATTATCTGGGAAACCAGGCTTTGGCCGAGGGCATCGCTGCCCACGGCGGTTTTGGCATTGCCGGTTTCATCTCCCGCTACTTGCCGGCGCACGAAGGTAAGGGGTGAGCCGTTATTGAAGAGCGATCCGTCCCCCCCCGGCTTGCCTGTAAAGTTCCAGCAACCCTTGCCGATGGAAAGAGATGAAGGCGCCAGGAGCGAAACCAGCGGGCCGGCGTGGCGGGAAATTAAAGGTTTTTAACCCGCGGCCGATACTTGAATTGCAAGGGCCATGCAAGGCGAGGTAGCTCACATGAGAATCGATTTTCAGTACAACCCGCAGCCTCTACTCGAAGCCAATCGGACCGGCAGCCAGAGCGCGCCGGCCGCGAATCCGTTGGCCACACCCGCGGGCGAAGACCAGGCGCAGTGGTCGGGGCAGCCCCAGGTCGAGGCGCTGGCGGCGCAGGCATCGCAGTTGCCGGAAATCCGCGAGCAGCGGGTCGAATCGTTGCGCCAGGCAGTGGCCAGTGGGTCCTACAGCCCCGACACCGACCAGGTGGCGGGCGCGATGCTGGACGAGATGATTTCGGCTGCCTAGACAGGGGAGAGCTGGGATGGGAAGCGGCGAGCTTTCGACCGACGTATCGCTGGGCGGGCTGACGCCGCCAGCCTCGGTGCGCCCGGTGGGCACGAACTCCCCCAACCAGGAAGCGCCCCCCCAACCGCGCCGCCCGCGCCGCAATGACGAGGAAGCCAGTGAAGGTGAAGATCATGCCTCCGAATCCGATGCCAGCCCCGAACACCAGATCGACCGGCTGGCCTGATGCGCCCGCCGCCAAGGCAGGTCGGGATGAGACGCCACTCGCCTTGTTGCTCGCTCTCGAAGCCAGCCTGCGCGCCAGCCAGCAAGCCGTGCTCGCCCGCGAACTGGAAGGCCTAGAAAAACTGACGGCCGATCAGGAGCGTTTGCGGCGCGCGCTCGCCGACCTTGCCAACCCTGGCTCCGCGGCAGATGCCTCGGTGCGGGCGGCTCAGGATCGGGTGTTGCATCAAGGACGGGTTCAGCTTTCGTTGCTGGCGTACGCCCGGCGCCGGCTGCAGGTGCTGGCCAATGTTCTGGCCGGCTGCGAGGCTCCGTACGCGCCCGGGCCGCGGACCTGGGCGGTAGCGCCGCAGCGGCCTGGCTCCGAGGAGCCTCATTTATGTCGAGTCTGAATGCGAGCCTGGCCGTCGCGTTGAGCGGACTCGCCGCCGAGCAGGGCGCGCTCGCGGCTACCACCAACAACGTCGCCAACGTCAACACCCCCGGTTACTCGCGCCAAGTTCCGGTGCTGGTGGCCAACGACCCCATCGTGGAAGATCCTCTGACCTTCGGCACCGGCGTGACCCTGCAAAGCATCCAGAGCGTGCGCGACCCCATTCTGGAATCGCAGATTCAGCAGGAAACCCAAACCCAGGGGCAACTCGGCGCTCTGGTGTCGGCGCTCTCCGAGACCCAGACAAATTTCAGCAGCACGACCGGGGATATCGGTACGGAGATCTCCAATTTTTTCGCTGCCGTGAGCCAGCTTTCCACCAGCCCGGCCGATCTCTCCCTGCGCCAGAACGTTCTGACGGCCGCGGGCAACGTGGCTAGCGCCTTCAATACCGCCGCCAATAATCTCACGGCGCAGCAGGGCAGCCTCAATCAGGGAGTCGAGCAGACGGTAGGCCAGATCAATCAGCTCACCGCGCAGATTGCGCAGCTCAATGGGCAGATCAGCAACTTGCAAAATGCGGGAGAGAGTGCCGGCACTTTCGTCGACCAGCGCACGCAGTTGATCGACCAACTCTCCGCCCTGGTGGACGTGTCCGTGATCCCCAGCAACAACACGCTGGCCCTCACCACCGATAACGGCACCGCGCTGGTCGATGGGCAGCAAAGTTTTCAGCTTTTCACCCAGGCCAACGCCTCCGGAGTGCAGGAGATCTATTCCCAGGGCAGCGATATCACTTCCTCCATCGTGTCGGGGCAGCTGGGCGGAATGCTGGTGGCGCGCGATCAGCAGATTCCCGCCATCCAGACCCAGCTCGATACCCTGGCCGCCGGCTTCGCCAACGCCGTCAACACTGTCCAGACCAACGGCTACGATCTGACCGGGACGGTCGACCAGAACGGGAACCCGGTGAAGAGCACCAATGATCTGTTTACCCCTCCGCCGGCCGGCATCACCGGAGCGGCTGCCAGTCTTTCGGTCGCCATGACCGATCCTTCGCTGCTGGCGGCCAGCTCGGACGGGACGGCGGGCAGCAACGGCAATGCGGAAGCTCTCTACGCTTTGCAGAATCAGGCGGTCGTCGCGGGCCAAAGCCCCGGCGATTATTACTCCGGCATTGTTTTCAATGTGGGCAATGCCGCGGCCAACGCCACCGCCAGCCAGAGCGCTTCCAGCCTGGTTTTGCAGCAGCTCAACGACCAGCGCTCCTCGGTTTCCGGGGTCTCGCTCGACGAAGAAGCCGCCAACATGATGCAGTATCAGCAGGCCTATGCGGCTTCCGCGCAAGTCATCACCGCCATCAATGACATGATGTACGCCGCCATCAACATGACGACGCTCACCGGATAATTCACCATGCGCATCAATCCCAATCCGCTTCCCGACCTGCTTTCCGCGCTCGAACAAACCCAGCAGCAGGTCAACACCGACCAAGAGCAGATCGCCTCCGGCCAAACCGTAAGCGTTCCTTCCGACGATCCGGCGGCGGCGGCCATGCTGGTGCAAAACGCCGACCAGACCGCCGAAGCCGATCAATATTCGCGTAGTATCGAGAGCATTCAGGGCGAGATGCAGAATGCCGACTCCACCATGAGTTCGGTGGTCACCATACTGCAGCGCGCCATCAGCGTGGGCACGGAGGGCGCCAACGGTACCAACAATGCATCCGACCGGCAGGCGATCGTGAGCGAATTGCAGGGCATCCAATCGCAGCTGGTCAGTCTGGCGAACCTGTGTTATCAGGGCAGTTACGTTTTCGCCGGCACGGCCACGCAGGCTGCTCCTTACGTGCTCAATGCGGACGGTTCCGTCAGTTATGTCGGCAATGACCATACGAACCAGATTGCCGTCGGGGACAATCTCAATGTGCAGGCGAATCTTCCGGGGTCGCAACTGTTCTCCAGCTCCGGCAACGACGTGTTTCAGGCCATTCAGGATCTGATCACGAGCCTGCAGACTGACACCAATATTTCAGGCGCGGTGACTGAAGTGAGCAGCGCCTATAACTACTTCGACCAGCAGAGCGTGTTTTATGGGAATGCGCTAAACCAGGTGAACACGCAGGCGACGTATCTGAACAGTGAAACCGCCCAGCTGGCGCAGCAACAAAGCAATCTGGCCGCCACCAACCTTCCCCAGGCGATCACGAATCTGGAAAGCTCGGAAACGGCGGACCAGGCCACGCTTGAAGTCATCAGCCAAAGCCAGCAGAACAACCTGTTCAGTTATTTGAGCAGGTGAGCCCGGCCGCAGAGATTGGTTGAGGCACTCCAGGTTTGGGGACTTCTCGGGGACGACGACACGATTGGCCGCCGAGACGATTGGCCGCAGTCATTTTTCGTGCTTGCCCCTGGGCGCGTGCTGGCGGTGATCCGTAGGGGTGATGCGAAACGGGCTAGAAGGTTTCGCGGGAGCGGCGTACCCATTCTGCTGCGGATGCGATTCTGGCTCGCTCCTGCTCGAGCCGAGCGCGCTCGCGCAGTAATCCCGCATGGATGGCAGGCAAAAGATCCCGCAGACGTTCGACATTGCGGCGATAGGCAGCCAACTCGCCGCACAATTCTGGGAGATTCCGGTCCGGCAAACTGCGCACCCATTGCCCGGCGCGCATCAATTCTGAAAGAATGCCGGCGATTCGCTGGGGGCTGGCCGATGGCGGCGAGCCTGGGGACTCTGGACTGAGGCTATCAAGCCAGAATTTCAAACGCGAGTTGGTTTCGCGCAACCAAAACGACATCTCGGCGGGCGCCAGTACTGGCATCACGCTCTCCACTCCGCGCGGCTTGACAGTCCGCGCTCAATCGCGGTGGCTGGTTGACTCGCAGGCGCGGTTTGGAGCCGCTCGATCTGGTCCCAGGCTTCGCGCACCTTAATCAGGTCTGCCATCTGGCGCCGGATCCCAGCTTCCGATTGCCGCATTTGCGCCCGCAGCAGGCCTGCCCGCATTTGCCCATAGAAGCGATCAAGATTGTCTGCCACTTGCCCGCCTTGATCTTTGTTGAGCGTCGCTTGCAGACATCCGATCACCGAGAGCGCGTGATTGATGAGGCGCGTGCGTCCTTCAATATCGCCACGCGCCAGCGCCGAAAGGGCGGACTGAAGATCGGAAATAGCCTGGTCATAGAGGAGGATTACCCGGCGCAAGGGGCTTGCGCCCTGCGCTGCCGCTGCCCGATAGCTTAATCGCGCGTCCATAGTTTAGAGGCCTGAACTGAGTGTCGGAATGGAGACAGACGTGGAACCGCTGCTGTTGGCATCTAACGTTGCCAGGGTTTCGGTCGTTTCCTGCAGCAGCAATGGATAAGACTGCAGCGAGGCGTTTATCTGGTCGAATTCGGTCGTAAGCGCCTGCTGTTCGGCGATGAGCTGAGTCTGAAAGTTGTTAATGCTATTGGTGATGTCCGTCTGGTCGTTCTGGTTTTGTGCCAGGTCCGCATTCAGAACCCCGGTCGTGGGGTTGGTCAGGTTCGTGAGGTCGGCGTTGAAATTGTCGGCAAAGCCGGTCGACGAAGGGTTCTGCAAGAAGTTCAGCGCCGCGCTCGGATTGGACGACAACACTTGATCGAGCGTCTGGCCGGCCGCATTGGAGCCGATGGTCAGGGTGCCATCGTTGTTCATGTTGATGCCGAGCGAAGCCAGATTCACGATTCCGTTGTTATTGATAAGTGTGGTGTTGTTGGTGATGGCTAGCGCCGCGCTGGCTCCCGTGGCCTGGGTCGAGATGGAGAGATGGTATCCCCCGGAATCCTGAACCACGCCCGCCGTCACCCCCCAGCTATTCTGCGTGCTTTGCGTATTGATGTAGCTGGCCAGAGTAGTCAGGGTGTCATTGCTGCCGGCGGTGATCGGGAGATCGGCCGTGGTCCCACTGCTCCCTCCAATCTGCAGCGTGATATCCCCGGCGGTTTGGCCGCTGGTCAGGATCGAGGTGCTCGCGCTCGCCATATCCGCGGTATTCAACGTCCCGGTCGTGCTGCTCAGCGTGTTGGAAACCGAGTAGTTTACATCGTTGAGCAGGCTGGATTGCAGCGAGCGCAGCGAGGTGTCGGAACCGAGCGGTCCTTCCGCATTAGTGGCCGCATTCACCGTGAATTCCTGGTTGATATCGCCCACGACCTGGTTATAAGCCGAAACAAAGGATTGAATCGCCGATTCGATTCCCGAAGTGTTCGCACCCACCGTGACCTGTACGGTTTCATCCGGCGAAGGGTTGACCAGATTCAACGTCACGCCGGGAATGGCTCCGGTGATGGTATTACTGGCGCTGGAATACGGAATGCCGTTGATGGTCAACGACGCATTCTCACCGCCGCTGGGAGTATTGAAAGTAAGGGCAGTATTGTTGCTGGTAATCGCCAAGGCACCGGCGGTGCCGGCCGTCTGGCTGGTCAAGGCCAGGCGGGAGCCGTCGGCATCGGTCACGACGCTGGCACTGACGCCCCAGTTTTGCAGGTTGATGTAGCTGGCCAGGCCGCTCAAGGTTTCGTTGTTGTTGCTGCTGTTGATCATGATCTGCTGGGTGGCGCCGGAACTGCCCCCAATTTGCAGATCAATCTCACCCGAACTGGCGCCGCTGGCAAGGATCGAGGCATTCTCGCCTGCAGAAAAGTCATTGCTATAGACCAAACCGGCCGTCGCGAGATTGCTTACCACAATATCGGTGGTCCCCGCGGTTGCGGTGGCGGAGGCAGTCGCCGTCAGAACATAGGAATCGGACGAGCTCGCGGTGGGTTGTGTCAGTCCTCCTACGGGATCGGAAAGCGTCTGCAGCGCGCTCGCCAGACTATTCAAATCGGTATTGATGCTGGTCAGGTCGCTGGCCTGCGACTGCAGGGTCGATTGCTCATTCTCCCATTCCGTCATCTGGCCGCTGCTCTCGCTCAAAACTTCCTGCACCAGCGAACTGACATCGATTCCCTGTCCGCTCAGCAAGGTTGAGGGATTCAAGCTAATGCCCATCGGATTCTCCTCCCGGGTGACCTTGGACGGCGGTTTCGGCCTTGGCGCGAACCTCTTGCTCGCGTTCGAGGTCCCGATCGATCGAGCGGGTCAGATTAAGAATCTGCTCACTGGGCACCTGCAAGATCAGGCTCCCGGCATGATCCATGTAGCGGACCACGATTTCTCCGTTGGTCTGATTGTCGCGTTGCACTTCGACTTCATCTTTGGGCATTTCGGCAAGCGACGAGACTTTTGCCGAGCTCGCTGCTTCCGCTTCTGGAGAAGTTCCCGCATCGGGCTGCACTTTTCGCGCCGGGGCAGGGTGCGGCGCTTGCGCCTCACGAGAATCGTGGGAGGCGAGAGAAGTTTCGCCGCCAGGCTCGAGGTTTGGGACCGGATTGATGCTCATAAGAGCGGCTCCGGATACAGCAAAGGAGGCGGTTGCCCGCCTCCTTGCATTTAGACTTATTGCAACAGTTTCAGAACAAGCTGCTGCTGCTGGTTGGCCTGGGCCAGTGCGGAGATACCGGTCTGTTCCAGGATCGAATAGTTGGTAAGCTTGGCCACGGCGGTCGGAATATCGGCTTCCATGATGGTGTCTTCCGCCGATGTCAGGTTTTGGGTCTGGCTGCTGATGACGTTTGCGGCGCTCTGCAGCCGCTCGGTCACGCCGCCGATCTGGCCGCGCAGAGCCGCTACCTGCGAGATCGCATTGTTGATGTCGGTCAGCGCGGTCTGCGCCGTTGCCGCCGTGCTCAGGTTGTCACTCCCCAGGCTGACCCCGTTCATGTTGTCGCTGTTGAACGCGGCCATCGTAACTCCGATCTGGGCGCTGCCCGCCACCGTCGAGTCACTGAGAAAGATATTCACCGTGCTCGAGTTGGTGACGTTGCCCATCGTTTGAGTGTCAGATGCCGCAAAGGTGGGTGCAGTGCCGTCGATCTTGAAGCCAGTGAGCGTCTCTGCGATCGGGTTCGCTGCGGTGCTGCCCAGGGTGGGATCGGTGATGATCAGCGCTCCGCCATCCAGCGCCGCTTTGAAGCCGCTGTTGGTATTGATGTCGCTGATCAGGGCAGCCATCGTCGTATCGCTGGCGCTAGTGGTGAAAGCGGCGCCGGTGTGCGGCGTGATGGTTAAGGTGCCGGCGATGGTGGATGCCAGGGTTGCGGTGGTGGTGCCGCTGCTAATCTGATTGTATTGGAACTGGTGGTTCGCTCCCATATAGAAGGAGCCGGCGGTCGTGTTCACGTCCAGCGCTGTTGCCGCTGAGGTTCCGCGGTTCTGCGTGTCGGTGACCATCAACTGGCCCGCGCCGTTCAGAGAAGCCACCAACCCGGTCCCGGATCCGTTGATGTCGTCGATGACAGCCCCGACCGTTGTATCGGTGGACTTCGTGGTGTAAATGGGAGTGGCGCTGCCGCCGCCATAGATGGCCAATGTGCCGCTTGCCGCGCTAGCCAAGTTGACTGGAGTGACGCCAGAGGTGGCGCCCTGGTTGTAGTTCGTGCTGTTGCCAGCAAAAATCGGCGCGCCGTTGTATGTGGTGTTCTCGCCGATCTGGTCGATTTCCTGCGTGATCTGCGAAAACTCTGACTGCAGCGCGACGCGCTGCGTGTCCGAGACCGTTCCCGTCGCGGATTCAGTGGCCAGCGTGACTGCGCGGTTGAGCAGGGTTGTGACCTGGGAAAGCGCGCCATCGGCCACCTGCAGCTCGCCGGTGCCGTTGCTGACGTTCTGTTCTGACTGGGTCAGAGCCGTCACGTTGGCTTCCAGGCCGTTGGCGATCTCCAGGCCGGCAGGATCGTCAGCGCCGCTGTTGATACGGTCGCCAGACGACAACTGCAATAGCGTGTTCTGTAGGTTGTTGTTAGTGATATCCAGCTGATTTTCCGCAGCGATGGATGCGATGTTGTTCAGGATTCCAATGGGCATGGTAAGCCGCTCCTTCTTGGTTGAATTTGTTCGGTTGTCCTGAGATTCTTCTCAGGATGTTCTGCGAAGCTCGCTTACTCTGCCCTCCGCTGAACCCCGAATTTGTCTGTCCTGTCCATCGGCACCTTCGAATTCCGCTTTAGCCACGCGGGTTGCCCTTCGTAACCCGGCAGTAATGGAAAATCGCTGCTTCCCTTAAACCCTGCTCGCGCGCTGCCGATGCTTCCTCTCAGGAAGCTATATGCCCGAGCGCGTCGGATCGCAGGTGCGGGTTGGGCGGAAGGCCGCGAGAAGGCAATGATTCAGCTCACCCGTCTCAACAACAAACCGCTGGTCGTGAATTCGGACCTGATCAAGTTTGTCGAGCAGGCTCCCGACACACTGGTCACCCTCATCACCGGGGAAAAGATCGTCGTGCTCGAAAAAGTCGCCGAGGTGCTGGCGCGCATCGTCGAATTCCGGCGCTCGGTGCTGGACGGACTGTCGGTAACCTGGGACCCAGCTTCTGCCCATGTCTCGCGCTCGGCCGCGCCCGGCGGCCATGAGCCAGAAAGGTAAGCGTGGACAAGGCTAGCCTCACCGGCATCGTTCTGGCACTGGGAGGAATCCTGGCCGGGCTGTTGCTCGAGGGCGGCAATCTGCGCCAGATTTTGCAGCCCACCGCCGCCATGATCGTTTTCGGCGGCACTCTGGGAGCGGTGATGCTGCAGTTTCCTCTGCCCGTTCTGGTGCAAGCCGTGCGCCGCCTGCGCTCGGTCTTCGTCAGTTCCAAAGGCAATTCCGAGCAGACCGTGCGCCGCCTGGTGCAGTACGCGCAAAAGGCCCGCCGCGAAGGCATCGTCTCGCTGGATGCCGAACTGGATGCGATCGAAGACCCGTTTCTCAAGAAGTCTCTGATGCTCGCCGTCGATGGCACCGAGCCCGATGAACTGCGCAAGATTATGGAGCTGGAACTGGACAATCAGGCCGAATACGAAGAACAGGTCCCACAAGTCTTTGAGTCGGCGGGAGGCTTCGCTCCGACCATCGGCATCATCGGCGCCGTGCTCGGTCTGATTCAGGTCATGCAACACCTGGACAAAATCGACGAAGTCGGCCGCGGCATCGCCGTTGCTTTCGTCGCCACCATCTACGGCGTCGGCTCCGCCAACCTCGTATATCTGCCGGTCTCGGGAAAAATGAAGCTCCGCATCCGCGAAGAACAGATTACCCGCGAGATGACGCTCGAGGGCGTAGCCTCCATCCTTGAGGGCATGAATCCTCGCATGCTCGAAACCAAGCTGCTGGGCTTCCTGGTCGATGCCGAGAAGCCGCAGCCGGAGGAGAATAAAGGGAAGGAAGCCGCCGGAGAACGCATGCTATGAGCCGCCGCAAACGGGCTGCTCACCACGCCAACCACGAGCGCTGGCTGGTTTCCTACGCCGACTTCATCACCCTCTTATTCGCATTTTTTGTGGTGCTGTACGCTTCCTCGCAAGTGGATCAGCGCAAAGTGGGCAAGCTGGCGCTCTCGATTCAAGTGGCCTTTCAGGAGCTGGGAATTTTTCCCGCTTCCACCACCCACATTCCCATGGATCCCAACGAACCGATGCCCTTCAGCGTGGTGCAAACCATCGCCAATGCCAAGCACAACACGGAACTGGGGCAGATCGCCTCGCCGCCCACCGATTCTCTGAGCGCGGCCTCGGAAGAGGCGAATCTCACGACCCTGCAATCGGAATTACAGCAAGCCCTGCAGCGCGAGATCAAGATGCATGCCGTCGCATTGCACCGCGAAAGCGAGGGCCTCGTCATCAGCCTGCGGGAGTTTGGATTCTTTGACAGCGGATCCGCAGACCTGCGTACTTCTGCCCTGCCCGCCCTGGATCGCATCGCCTCCATTCTTGCGGTCCGCACCTGCCGCCTGCGCATTGAAGGCCACACCGACAATATTCCCATTCACACCGCGCACATGGCTTCGAACTGGGAACTCTCGACCGCCCGCTCCACCGAACTGGTGCGCTTGCTGATCGTGCGCTACCGCTTCTCTCCGGACCGCTTATCGGCCGCGGGATTTGCCGAATACCACCCCATCGCCAGCAACGATACCGAGGAAGGCCGCGCCCAGAACCGGCGCGTAGATATCGTCATTCTCAGCCAGCATATCGTCCGCAGCGATGTGCTGAGCGCTTCCGCTTCCAATTCCACCAAACCTTCGGCCGCGGTTCCCTAGGTGGGCGAAATTTAATGCTTTTTTCCCACAGCTAAAGTCACGCCGGGCCCCGCCGATGAGTTCTGTGGGAACCCATGCGACTCCTCGCCCTTCGTAGGTACTTCGGACGCCGTTCTCACCCGATTCTTCCCGAGGCTAGCGCATGACCGCCGCGGAGGCACAATCCGCATCGGCGAGCACAGGTCCGGTCGACCCTGAGCTGATCCGCATCCGCGATTTGGTGTATCAGGTTGCCGGGATTTTTCTTCCCGATAACAAGCTTCGCCTTCTGTTGGAGCGTTGCCAGCGCAGGATGAAAGAAGCGAAGGCGCAGACGCTTTACCAGTACCATGAGTGTCTCACCACCCATCCCAATCGCCAGGCCGAGCTGGTCGCGCTGTTGAACGAGATCACGATTGGGGAGACCTGCTTTTTCCGCAATCAGCCGCAGTTGGATGCCTTGCAGCAGGTGGTGCTGCCTAAAATCATCGCGGCCAAGGCGAAGCAGGCTTTTCCGCGTTTGCGTATCTGGAGCGCCGGCTGCTCGACCGGCGAAGAGCCCTACACCTTGAAAATCCTGATGCTGGAGCAGGCCCAGCATTGTCTCAAAGGCTGGGGCGTGGAGATCCTGGCCACCGACCTCAACGAGAACTCTCTCGAGCACGCCAAAGCCGGCCTCTACAGCAGCTACAGCACGCGCAATCTCACGCCTTATTACCGGGAGAAATATTTCACTGCGGTGGAAGATCGATTGCAATTGCCGGCCGCGGTGCGCAGCGGCGTCAGCTTCCGCCGCCTGAATCTTTCCGACGACTCGCGCATGATTTTCATGAAGAATCTCGACCTCATCTTCTGCTGCAACGTGCTGGTCTATTTCGATCTTGCTTCCAAGCAGAAGGTCATTCGCCACTTCTACAACGATCTTCTGCCCCATGGATATCTCTTCCTCGGCCGTTCCGAGTCGCTCTATGGAGTGAGCGAAGACTTTCGCCTGGTTCACCTGCCCCGCGCCACTGCCTATGTCAAGAGTGAACATTCCGAGGCGAGAAAGCAGGAACCATGAGTTCGCCTTCAGGGAAAAAAAACTTGCTGCAGAAGGTTGAAGGGCTGGAACACATTCCCACCATACCCGCGGTGCTGGCTCCGCTGCTGCGCTACCTGGAAAGGCCGCTGGAAGACCTGGACGTGCAGAAAGTCATGGACATGATCGCGCAGGACAAGTGCCTGGCGGCGCAGTGCCTGCAGATGGCCAACAGCCCGCTGTTTGGAAGATGGCAAAACATCGATTCCCTCCGGGGCGCGATTCTCGGGCTCGGGTTCCAGCGGGTCAGCGATATTGTCATGTCCTGCGGCGTGCTCAATATGACGCCGCGAGACACGGGAATCGATCCCGTGGTTTTTTGGGAGCACTCCTTGGGCTGTGCGCTGGTGGCGCGGCACTTCGCCTGGAAAATCTCCTACCCCGATCCCGGGAAAGCCTATCTGGCAGGCCTGCTGCACGATCTTGGCATCATCGTGAATCTCTGGATGCTGCCCAAAGAGTTTCGCCGCGCTTACGAATTTGCTCGCGGTGAGGGGATTCCGCTGTGCGAAGCCGAACAAGCCAAACTCGGTTTTACTCACTGCGATAGCGGCCGGCTGCTGGCCGATCACTGGCAACTGGGCAGCGATTTTCGTGACGTGGTCTCACTTCACCACTGCCAGCCGGAATCTCACGAGCACGGGGGCTTGATTGCGTTAGTCGAATTGAGCGACTTGCTCTGCCGCATGAGTGGCCTCGGCCACGGATACGTGGAATACCAGGAAGTGAATTTGCTGGAGCAAAAGGCGTTCGCTGTTTTGTCCAAGGATTTCCCGGGTTTGAAAGACTTCGACTGGGCCCGCCTCACCTTTGAACTGGATTCTTACATGGACGAGGTGCACACGCTGGTCCACACCATCTATCGCACATGACCGAGACCGCCTTAGTCCGCCCGGTTCGCGTTCTCATCGTCGACGACAGCGCCTTCATGCGCACCGCGCTGGCTCGTATGATCGCCTCCGAAGCGGGATTGGAAGTGGTCGCGATTGCTTCTTCGGGCAGCGAGGCGTTGGAAAAAATCGCCTCGCACGATCCTGACGTAGTCACCCTGGACGTCCAGATGCCCGGCCTGGATGGCCTGGGAACTTTGCGCTGCATCATGCAGAGGTTTCCCCGCCCCGTCATCATCGTCAGCGCCATGGCCGAGAAAGACGCGGAGATCACCTTCAATGCGCTGAGCGCCGGAGCTTTCGATTACGTTCCCAAACAGTTGTCCGACGCGTCCCTCGATATCGCTCACATTCGTTGCGATCTGATCGACAAGATTCGCGCCGCGGTCGCGGCCAGGCGGCAGAGCGTTGCCTTCAGCCTTCGCAAGCCTGGCCCATCCGGTTTTAACTCGGCGGAGATGGTGTCTCCCCTGGCTCCGGCGGTGGTCGCGATTGGAGTTTCCACTGGCGGGCCCAAGGCGCTGGTGGAAATCTTACCCCGCTTCCCCCGAGATTTTCCCCTTCCCATCTTGATCGTGCAGCACATGCCCGAAGGCTTTACCGGACCTTTTGCGCAGCGCCTCAACGCGCTCTGCGCCATCACCGTGCACGAAGCCTGCGCTGGTGAGCTCATTCAGCCCGCCACCGCCTACATCGCGCCTGCCGGTCTTCACATGCGTGTAAAGCACCGGCTTTCTGACGCTCGCCCCATCATTGTGCTCGACCCGCAGCCCGAAAGCGCCCTGCACATACCTTCTGTCGATGTGTTAATGAAGTCGGTCGCCACATTCTACGGGACCAACGCCGTGGGCGTGATCATGACAGGAATGGGCTCCGACGGCGCGGAGGGCATGAAAGCGATTTACCACGCGGGAGGTCTCACCATCGGCCAGGATGAAGACACGTGCACGGTGTACGGGATGCCGCGCGCCTGCGCCGAACTCGGAGTTCTCGGCCGCATTGTTCCCTTAGGCGACATTCCAGGTCAGATTCTGCAAGCCACCCGCCGCCATCTGCCGGCCTGACGCGGCATTCGCTCGCGGCGGCGCCGTTTCCAGCAACTCACTCACTTTGCCCAGCAACTCTTCGCTGGAAAATGGTTTGGCGAGACACGTTTCGCCGCTTTCCCGCGCCATCTGTTCCCCATATCCCGTCGCCAGCAGCACCGGGAGCGGCGGATTCCGCCCGCGCAATCGCTCCGCCAAGCACCGCCCGTTCTCTCCCGGCAAGATCACATCCGTGAGCAGCAGATCAACCTGAGGATCGGCCTCGTCAAACATCTGCCAGGCCTCGGCCGCGTCCTTCGCGGCCCATACCCGGTATCCTGCGGAGCGCAAAACCTCGCTGGCGACCTCCCGCACAAACGCCTCGTCCTCAACCAGCAGAATGGTTCGGGGCTCACCCAGGATTTGTGGGTCACGCCTTCGAGTTCGAGCTTCGCCCACGAATGGGCCCATACAGAATGTCCCCTCCCGGGTTGCGCTTTCAGCGGTCTCTGAGTGATTCATAACCTGCTCCTGCTCATCCTCACAGCAAATGAAGAACCATAAGCTGGCTCGAAAAGGGCATCGCAGCAAGCAGATCAAAGCGCAAAGAATAAAGAACTTACGCGCGCGGGCATAGGGAAACGTTGGGCTTGCCCTGGCGCCGTGTGCTGTTCTGGGAATTGCCCGGCCCACGAATGCCAATTCGGGAACCGAAGTAAGCCTTCCGCCAGCCGGCCCTACTTCGGTGCGGTCAAGACTGTCTCATAGGGATCCAGCACAATCTTCCGTGTGCCGGCTGGCGCCGGCAGGCGAAACGGAGTTTCCTCCCCATCCGCGAAAACCCGTCCGAGTAGGATAAGCTGCTTCCCCGTGGTCGCAGCATACACCGGAACCGATGTCACCAGGTCGTCTGGAGCTTCCTTCTGCAGAATCGTTCCGCTCGCCAGCATTCCCCTGCCTTTGGCTGCGATCTTCACTGCCTTTAGTTGCAGCTTAGGCAGGGACGTGCCGTTGATCCATCCCTCCAGAAACCAATCCAGAGAATTCTTGCCCTCGTATCGCAAGGAGAGTGGGAGCTCTTCCGCAAACACGTCGAGAATCTCGCGCGTGGTGATGACTTTGCCTTGGTATTTTTCGCACACTCTCTTCAACCCTCGCATAAACGGTTCGTCGGGGCCGTCGTTCTGGAATTTCTGGCCATCGTGCGCGGCGGCATCCTTCAGCATGGTGCGCAGCATGTGAAACAGCCACGCTCCCCGTCCATAGCTGATGGCGTCGTAACCGTCGGGAAATTGTGACGAGAGCAGCCGTGTCCCTAACGTCACCGGGCCTGCGTCCATCGGAGAGATTCCGTCCTCGTTCTTTTCGACCAGGGCGCGCCGGTACTGATCCATGATCTCGCGGAATCCGGCCGGATTTCTCTCCTGCAGCAACATCAGCGACGAATAAGTGGCTAAGGCTTCGGTAAACCACTGGTCGCGATAGCTGTGCCACGTAACCAGATCTCCCCACCATTGATGCGCCACTTCATGCGGTGGAATCAATTGCTGCAACAGAATCTGATCGGGATCGAAGTGCAACTGTTCGCGGTCCTGCTGAGTCAGAAAGGCATACGAGGACAAAAATATCAGCCCGGGCCAACCCTGACTTTCGCGTCCGGGCATCTGGGTCAAGGCCAAATGGCTGTAGGGGAACGGACCGAAGCGCTCGGCATAGAATTGGATTGCACGCGCGGCCGATTCTCCCACGGTCACCTCCGTTTGCACCGGCGATGGACGATGGGGCACGATGATCTCCGGCGGGCGCTGCGCCGGTTGGTCCTGTTTCGGCTCAATCACCTGAATCGGCGCACTGGGAAAATCCCGCTCCACTTCTTTCGCGGCATAGGTTTCTACCGTGACGTCGCCCGCCTTGGCGGTGGCTTCCCGATATTTTCCCAGGTTAAATCCGGCCACAGGAATCGGTCTTTCGGATACCCAGCGGAAGCTTTGCTCTCCATTTTTGGGAGCGCGCTGCGGATCCGGCTCGGTAGGTTTTCCGGTCGCAACCAGCGTCCATCCTTGGGGATAATCGAACTGCAGATCGAAATTCGACATTTCTATTCCGCGATTGGGATACCACGTGCCGCGCGCGCCGACGTAAAGCAATCCGCCTCCGGCTTCGGCGAGAACGTCCCCTCCATAAACAAATGCAAGGTCGAATTTCTGCCCGGCCCTGGCCGGCTGTGGCAGCACCACCGCAACCAAGTCATTGCCGCGGCGGGAGAGTTGCGTTCCCTCCAGAGCGGGATTGTGAATGAACTCGACTGGTTTCCCGTTCGCCTGCACGCTTTCGATCTGCAAATATCGCGACAACTCAAACAGCAGAACCCGCGCTCCTCCTACTTTCGCCTCGCATTGCATGTCGGCTCGGGCATGAATCTGTTTGGGCGGCAGCACCTCGGTGGTGATGGTGTAGCGGCGAACCACCACCTGTTTGTCGCGCGCTCTCTCGCCTTCCGGTTCTGTGCTTATCCCTTTGCCCGGCGCGGTCCTGGTCTCCGCCGGCGAAAAGGAAGTCCACACGTCGTAGTAGGCTTGTCCGTTCGCGGCCGTCTTTACTCGCCCTGCCTGAACTTGCTCCTGCGCGGTCGAATCGTAGAAGACATCGAAGACGCCGAAACTCGCTCCCTGCAAGCGCGCATGCAGATAGTGGTCGGGTGCAGCCGACTCCGCCTGCGGGCTTGCCGCATCGCTCACGGGCAGCAGGTGGCTGAAGGTCTCCAGCAAGCGCATGGCATCGAATCCAGCGAGATTCCTGGCGGTGGCATTCCAGCGCTCGACAAACTCCGCGGCGTCGCTGGGTGCGCGCAGATCTGGCCGTAACTCCATCGTCACGTCATCATTAAATCGAAAGTAGGCAGTGGAAAAGCGTTCTTCCAGAATCGCCATCCCGGTGAAGAGGCTCATGGATCGCCGCTCCACTTCGTTCGGGGGCGTGAGCAGAACTTCCCCGTCTCCTTCGAAGAAAGCGCCGGTAATCCGTCCCATCACATCCTGGGTGAAGGCGATGGTCCCGTCTTCCAGGCTGATTTGCACGGCCGGGCGGTTCAGGGCGGCGCCTCTGACCTGGTAGACCTGGCTCGGGTCCAGTCCGACTTTGCCCAGCTGCAGGTAAAGCGCTTCCGCCGGTTTCTGTGGTCCTTCTTCGGCGGCGGCGCAAGGCGCAATCCACGCCCAGCCTGCCAGACAGACCGCCGCGATCCCCAGAATCAGCTTTTTCCGTAGTACCTTCGTCACGTGGGTTCGACGCTCCCCGATTGTTAGAATGCGCCTGAATGCGGCTGCGTGTCATCTCGCTTCTGCTGTGTCTGGCGATTGCTCTGAGCGCGAGCGCCGACGTCATCCATTTGAAAAATGGACGCACGATTGTCGCCGATCAGGTCCGCGAAAATGGCAGCCACTACGAGTACGACATCGGCGATGACTCCTACGCGATTCCCAAGTCCGCTGTAGACCGGGTTGAGACCGGCGGCATGCCGGCTCGCAGTTCCTCTTCTTCCCAGCTCGCCGATCTCCCCGCATTTACTCCCTCCGACAGCCTCGCCAATGAAGGCGACCTGGTCGGCAAGATCATCACCGAGGGGAAAGTGAACGTCGATGCCCTCGAAAGCCTGGAAGCGAAAGGCAATGCAGAATTGAGCGCGACTGCCGATTTCATTGCCGGCAAATTCGAACTGGAGCACGGCAACATTGCCCAGTCCCGCCTCTATTTGGAGAATGCTCTCCGCTTCCAGCCGGCCAGTTCCACCATCCTTACTTATTACGCCGCGGTTCTGATTCGCACCGGCAATGCCAGCCAAGCCGTAGCCTATGCCCAGCGCGCCGTGCAGGCCTCACCCACTTCGCCAGATGCTTACACCATGCTCGGCTATGCCCAATTCACTTCCGACCATACCAAAGACGCCGTCGTTTCCTGGAAGCGTTCTCTCGAACTGCGCCCCGACCCAAACGTGCAACGGCTGTTGAATAAGGCCCAGCGCGAGCAAAGCGCCGAAACCGGTTTCGTCGAGAACGAGAGCAGCCACTTCGTGATCCACTATGAGGGCGAGCAGGTTTCCGGCGCGCTACGTGACCAGATTCTCTCGGTGCTGGAATCCGATTATGACGACTTGGCGCGCGATCTCGGCACCCCGCCGCGCGACAACATCCTGGTCACTCTCTACACCCAGACCGCTTTCTTCGATGTCACTCGGGCCCCGGACTGGGTCGGCGCCCTTTACGATGGCAAGCTTCGCATTCCCATCAGCGGCCTGAGCTCGGTCACTCCCGACCTGGCGCGCGTTCTCAAGCATGAACTTGCCCATGCCTTCATCGCGAAGCTCGCCGGCGGACGCTGCCCGCCCTGGCTCAACGAAGGCATTGCCCAATTTCTCGAGCCGCGCAACCTGGGCAGTAACGGACATATGCTGGCCCTGCTTTTCAAGAATCAGCAGAACATTCCGTTCAACGAACTGGAAGGCAGCTTTATGCGCTTTTCGGGCGCCCAAGCTTCGGTCGCCTATGCTGAAAGCCTGGCTGCCGTCTCCTACATCAACGATTCTTACGGCATGAGTGACGTGCAGCGGATTCTGGAGCGCCTCAGCCAGGGAACATCCACCGAAGCCGCATTGCGCGAGACCATCCACTCGGACTACGGCCAGCTGGAAAGCGATCTGGGCCGATACTTGTCCGATCGCTACGGCGACTAGGCAGTCGGTCGCCCTTTCCCGGTTGCCCTGAGGCCATTCCTGTGCTAGCTTCGCCTACTGCCATGCGTTCCCTGTTCCGCTCCCGCGATCCCGAACCGGCGGTTATCGCCGAGCCGGTTCCTACCGTTTTCCCGGCGATCGCAGGAGCCGACATTGCCGCAGTCTTCGCCGGCAAACGCGTGGCCGGAGATTTCTACGATTCCATCCGCGTCAGCCCGCAGCGCGTGCTCATCGGACTGCTCGACGTCGCCGGCCGCCGCGACGACAGCCGCCATCTCCTCACCATGGCCCAGGACATCTTCCGCAAGGCTGGCGCCGAACTCTTCTCCGTGGCTGACGTGAACGAGTCCGACGCCATGACGGAACTCAATCATCTTCTCAACCGGGGCTTGATCGACACCTGCTGCGGGGTTCGCTCCTGTCCTGCGTTCATCGCCTGCTATCACCAAGTCTTCGGCACGCTCTGCTACACCAATGCCGGACACACTCCTGGTCTCCTGCGGGACAGCACCGGCATCACCGAACTGGATTCCACCGGGCTGCCGCTCGGCCTGTTTTCCCACGCCACCGCCGACGCCCGCATCGTCGGACTCGAAAAGAACGCTGGGCTGCTCCTGGTCTCCCGTGGCCTTATGGCCTGCGAGGGTCGAAGCAACGGGGAGGAATTCGGTCTCGACCGCATCAAAGATTCTTTTCAGCATGATACCGGCTTGGGGGCGCGAGCCCTCTGCGAATCTATCCTCAACTCGGTCAATGAGTTCGGTGGGAAAGTTCCGCTCTGCGACGATCGCACCGCCCTGGCCCTGCTTCGCGCGGCTTGAGCGTGCCTGGCCAAACTGGCCGGAAGCCGACCCCTGCCGGCCAACTCGAGGAATAAAAAACAGCGTCGAACCACAGAGGCGGCCCGCTGCCGCGCTGAAGTAGTAAAATGATGCATCGGCCAGAACCCACCGCAAGCCCTGGAAATGTGGCCCTATTACTATGAAAAAGTTTTCTCTGATCCTCATTGCTTTGGCCTGCATGCCCGCTTTCGCTCACGGGCAAGTCGTTGAAGAGATTATTGCCCGGGTGAACAATCAGATCATCACTCGCTCGGAATTCGCGCGCAGCAAAGATCAGCTCCGCGATGAAGTGAAGACGCAGGATCCGGCCAACGCCGACAAGCTCTACGCCGACCGCGAGAAAGACGTTCTCCGCGATCTGATCGACCAGCAGTTGCTGATTGAAAAGGCCGCGGACCTTGGCCTCTCCGCCGATACCGACGTGATCAAGCGCCTCGACCAGATGCGCAAGGATATGAAGCTCGATTCCATGGAGGCGCTGCAGAAAGAGGCCGAAAAACAAGGCGTCTCCTGGGAGGACTTCCAACAGAATATGAAGAATCAGATCCTCACCCAGAAGGTGATCGGTGAGGAGGTGGGTGGACACCTCGCCATGACCAAGGAAGAGGAGGAGAAGTTTTACGACGAGCACAAGAGTGAAATGCAACACCCGGAGTTCATCCGGCTGAGTGAAATTCTGATTGCTCCCAAACCGGTTACGCCCGCCATCACTTCTGCCTCAGGGCCGGCCGCAATGGGCCCCAATGACCAGGCCCAGGCGCCCGCCGACGAAGCTGCCAAGCAGGCGGAAGACGCGGCCGCCCTGGCGGCCGCTAAGGCCAAAGCTGAAGATTTGCTCAATCAACTGAAGGCCGGCGCCAAATTCGACGACATTGCCAAGAAGTATTCCGACGGACCTTCCGCTGCGGATGGCGGCGCGCTAGGTACCTTCGAGCGCGGCAAGCTCGCCAAGGAGCTGGAAGACAAGACCTTTGCCATGAAAGCCGGCGAGATCACCGATGTCATCCGGGTCAAGCAGGGTTACACGATTCTGCGCGTGGACGATCACGAGATGGCGGGCGTTCCTCCCATGAAAGACGTCTTGCCGAAAATTCAGGACGCCCTCTATTACCAAAAGCTCCAGCCGGCTCTGCGCGCCTATCTCACCAAGCTGCGCGAGGATGCGTACATCGACATAAAGCCCGGTTACGTCGATACCGGCGCCAGCCCTAATGAGACCAAACCGGTCGAAACCACCACGGCGGAAGCCAACGCCAAGAAACTGAAGAAGAAACACAAGAAACTAGGCGTTCTCTGATGGGCAGAGTGCCGGACAGGTTTCCACCTCAACCCGGCGCTCCCACGCTCTGTGACAGCGGATGATGCGCCCGGGTTCCCCGAATTTCTCAGCTCGTGCTTTATACTCAGACCACTCATGAAAGAGTTCTACATCTGCGACTGCGTCCGTCACGAAAACAAGGTCATTACCTCGACCTTCGTTGTCGTCGCCAAGCAGATCAAGCCTAAGAAGACGGGTGAGCCCTATCTCGCGCTCACTCTCGGCGACCGCAGCGGCCAACTCGAAGCCAAGATGTGGGACAACGTGGAAGAAGTGCTCGAGGCTTTCGAGCAGGATGACTTCCTGAAAGTGAAAGGCCTGATCAATAAATACAAGCAGCGCTTTCAACTTACCATTCACAAGCTGCGCAAGCTGGGCGATTCAGAAATCGAATTTGCGGATTATTTACCGAAGACCACTAAAGATATCGACGCGCTCTGGCAAACTCTGACGAGTTTTGTCTCCGGATTTCAGAATCCACATCTGAGGACGCTGGTGCAGGCGTTCATGGCCGACCCGGAAATTTCCGCCGCCTACCGCAATGCGCCCGCGGCCAAGACGCTGCACCACGCCTATATTGGCGGATTGCTCGATCATGTCGTGTCTCTATTCCGGTCCTGCGATCTGATCTGCAAGAACTATCCCCAGATCAATCGCGATCTTCTCCTCACCGGCGCTTTCCTGCACGATATCGGAAAGATTCACGAACTGACCTACAACCGCTCGTTCTCCTACACCACCAAAGGCCAGCTTCTCGGGCACATGATCATCGAACTGGAAATGCTGCAGGCCAAGCTTGCGCTCCAGCCCGATTTCCCGGAAGCGCTCAAAACCCTGGTGGAGCATCTCATCATCAGCCATCACGGGCAATACGATTTTGGTTCGCCCAAGCTGCCCATGTTTCCCGAAGCGCTGATGCTGCATTATCTGGACGACCTCGATTCCAAGATGGAGGCCATGCGCGCCCACTTCGAGCGCGAGTCCAGCCTGGATGGACCGTGGACCAGCTATAACGCCTCGCTGGGGCGGCCGCTTCTCAATACCGAAAAATTCCTGGCCCCGAAAAAATCGCCCGAGCCAGAAGAACGTCCCGCCGAACCAGTCAGCGATCACCACGAATCCCGCGCGGAATCACCTGAGGCAACGTTGCCGGGCCTGCTTCCTCCGCGCTGAATCGATTCGGGTTGGATTCCGTACGGAGCTCATTGGAACGGATGTAGTTTGGAATCAACCCGTTCGGGGTATTGCCGCAAAATCCAGCCGGCCATGTGCGCGCGAGTCCCTGCCTAAGCCATTGAAAGAATGGAGTTTAAGTTATGTACATTCTATTTTGTAAGTACAATGTTGTACAACCATGGCGGTTGCCCGATCTTAATCTGCCAAACGCGCCTCAGTCTCGCGCGTAGGATGCCCTTTGCGGGGCCGGAAACGGGTCTGGCAGCGAGGATCGATATCGAGGGTAGGGAAATCATCGTCCAGAACGAGATCGTGCGTCCTTGGGGCATTCCTGCGCGTTCTGCGAATTTTCAATCACTTCCACCAAGGCTCAACGACTTGCACGCAGGTTCAATGACTTACATGCTTCTGGGATAATACTCGTACCGCCATGCTCGACTTCTCCCGTTTCGAGATCCTGACTTTTGATTGTTACGGAACTCTCATTGACTGGGAGGCCGGCATGCTTCCCGTACTTCGCCGCATTCTCGCCGCGCACAGCAAGCAAATCGACGACGCAACCTTGTTCGCACTTTACGGAGAGTTCGAGCACCGCTCCGAGCAGGGAACGTTCCAGCCTTATCGCGAGGTGCTTGCCTCGGTGGTTCGTCAATTCGGCACTCAATTTGAATTCACGCCCACTCCCGAGGAAGTCCGCTCGCTGCCCGATTCACTGGCGAAATGGAAGCCGTGGCCCGACACGGTCGCGGCCCTGCGCCAGCTCAAAACGCGCTTCCGTCTTGCGATCTTCTCCAATGTGGATGACGATCTGTTCGCCGCGACCCGACCTCAACTCGGGGTCGACCTCGATGAAGTGATCACCGCCCAGCAGGCGCAAGCCTACAAGCCATCACTGAAATTCTTTGAACTCGCCTTGAGCCGCATCCATGCCCCGGCGCACCGTGTTCTGCACGTCGCCCAGAGCATTTATCACGATGTAGTTCCCGCGCAGTCGCTCGGTTTGGCCACAGTTTGGGTGAATCGCCCGTCCGCGCGGCCGGGAGCCGGCGCGGCCAAATCCGCCGAAGCCAAGCCGGACCTCGCGGTTCGCAGTCTGGAGGAATTGGCTGCAGTGGCCGGTCAACGTTGAGGCAGGTCTCCGGATCCCGCGCGTTGAGGTCGCACGGGGGCTAAAAGCCCAAATCATCGAGGACGCTGAACGCGGCCGTGAAGCGCCGCTCTTCCACGTTGATTTTCGACGACCGTGGTGACCACTCCCCGATATTCGCAGACGAAAATCACAGCGGGAGTATCCAAAATTTGCTTTATAAGTTCACCGGCAGCTTCAGGACGCGCTTCTGGATCGCCCACATCACCAGCTCTGCCTTGTTGTGAATGCCCAGCTTGCGCATGAGATTGAACTTATGCGCGTCGACGGTTTTGACGCTCAGCCCCAGCACGGTCGCGGTCGAGCGCACGGTCCTGCCCTCCGCGAGTAATTTCAGCACCTCGCGCTCGCGCGCGGTCAGAACCCGATTCCGCGGAAGACTCTGTTTTTCAGGCCACTCGATCCCCCGGCCCACGGATATCCGATCGGCCGCCGTTCTCCGCACCATCTCCACCAGTTCTTCCGCGGAAGTATGCCGCACTGCATAGGGCGACGCGTCTCCGTTCGCCCGCCGGGGATGCTCGCCCTCGTGGGTTAAGAACAGGACCTTGCTGGGGGGGGATTCGGAAAGCATCATTCGCTCGATCGGATCGGCCGCGCCTCGGAAAATCTGCGCGTCGGCGATCACGACGTCGGGCCGCTCATCCGATATCTTGCGCAGCGCCTCCGCAGCGTTTCCGGCCTCGGCTACCACCCGCATGTCCGGCTCGTCTTCCAGCAGACGGCGCAATCCCTGCCTTAGCAGCACGTGATCGTGCACCAGCGCGCAACGGATAATCTTACTTCCCTCAATTTGGGCGGGGGGACACAAAGGCGCTCCTTAACTGATGGCCAGAGCGAATTCTGATGTGGCGTGAACTCGGAGTGAGTCCACCTGAAACCGGACCTCCTGGAAAACGGCCCGGTAGCGCAAAGCGCGAACGACGTTCAGCTATTCTACCTTCTTCGCGGGTCGGTTGGGGGCAAAAAGCGCCCGGCCCTACAGCCACATCTTGCTTCTTATCCTTAACTTATTCGCGGCTGGCGGCGAAGTACTTTTCCTCCAGAATTCTGCGATGGTGGAGTTCGTGGCCGGCGATCATGTAAGCGAGAGCGCGGACGCTGACTTCGTAGTTGTTGGCGGTGCCGCGGCGCATCCAAGCGGGCTCGTCCAGGTTACGGAAAAGAGTCAACGTCGCGCGTCGCACCGCAATGTAGTCTTCGATGATCTCCGAGATCGGGAGCCGAGCAAACGGGCCATTGCGGACGTAATCGTCCTGCTCGAAGCTGGCCAGCGGGGTGCGGTCCGCGCGGGCGATGCGCAGGGCGCGATAAGCGAAAATGCGCTCGCTGTCGCACAGGTGGCCGAGGATCTCTTTGGCGGACCATTTGTCCGGAGCATAGCGAAAGTCTCCGTCGGCCTCGTCGCGACCGGAGAGCAGCAGCATCATCTGGCGGCGCTGCGATTCCAGGGTGGCAAGAATGTCTTCCCCAGGAACCAGGGAGATATAGCGATCATAATAAGGCGCGCATTCGCCCGCTTCGGGTCGGCCGATCGACAGGGCAGGACTTACCACGGCTGGATGTGACATATTGGCTCCCATACTGAAAACGAAATCAAAGGCTGGCTATTGTAACGCCCACATCTTTTTGACGGGTTCGATGCGGCTTCGTTTTCGATAAATCTTCGACTCAGAAGGATAACGCCGGAAGCCTGTGGAAGGATACGCTGCCTACAGGATTTTACGGAATCGTTACATGAAACAGGGTAGAAAGGTGATGGGAATGACGCCTGGAGATCGGACGGTGGTGCCGAACTGGGAGCCTTTGCAATTGAGGAACTCCCATTGAAAATAAAGGGTTTTCCACAGCGCTCACTTTGAGACAGAGGAGTACAATTTGCTTTGGTCACGAAAGTGCGGCCATTGATCCCTAATCCCAAAAAGGAAAGGAAGCTTTTACCCCATGTGGAAGCCCACCAATCAGCCTCAGACCCCTGGCCGGCCTGCCGAGCCGGAGCGCCCCACCACGTCTACCCCGAGTGCACCTGCCATGGCGGCGAGTGAACCGGCAGCCGCCCCGCGTCCGGTGGCAACTACGACGGCGGACCAGGCCACCATCGGCAAGTCGCTCGTGATCAAGGGCGAGGTGACCGGTTCGGAGTCTCTTTATATTGATGGCCGGGTGGAAGGTTCCATCAACCTGTCCGGCAACCGCGTGACGGTCGGGCGCAATGGCGTGGTTTCGGCCAACATCAATGCGCGCGAAATCGTAGTGCTGGGCAAGGTGCGCGGCAATTTGACGGCGAGCGACCGGGTCGATATCCGGAGCGATGGCTCGCTGACCGGCGACGTAATCGCGGCCCGCATCTCCATTGAAGACGGCGCGTTCTTCAAGGGCGGCATTGACATCCGCAAGGGCGGACAACCGCAGCAGCAGGCGAAGCCGAATGGCGAGGAGAAGTCAGTGACCGCGAGCGAACCGGCTGCAGTCGGCGCCCGCGCCTAGACCGCTGCGTAATACATTCTGGCTAAAGTTAAACGGGCATCCCGCCAACGGTGCCCGTTTCACTTTTGCTTGACTTCACCCCTTCGATGACTTTTCCCGCAAATAGCTCTCGCCGCATCCTTAGACGCAATCCCTAACCGAGATTTTGGCATCGGACCAATGTGCAAACGCCGGTGGAGAACCTGCCTCGGCCTTGCGCACTAAAATTTCAGCGGAGCCATTATGAGAGCCTTACGAGTCTCGGGTGCGATTCTTCTGCCGTTGCTCCTGATGGCCGCGGCCGCGCTGGCGCAGAATGCAAAGACCGACTACGACCATCACGCCAATTTTTCCCAATATCACACCTATCACTGGGAAAAGATTCAAACCACCAACCCGCAATGGCAGAGCCGTATCCAGCATGCCGTGGATCACGCGTTGCAGGCCAAAGGCTGGCAGCGCGTACAAAGCGGGGGCGATGTCGCCGTGACCGCCGTGGGCAGCACCACAGATCAGAAGATATACCAGATGTTTTACAACAACCTGGGAGGCTGGCGGTCGAGCGGCGTCGGCGAGAGCACCACCCAGGTGGAAAACGTTCCCGTCGGTTCGCTGGTGCTTGATCTTTACGACACCCACGACAAGCAACTGATCTGGCGCGGAGTATCTTCGGACACGCTCTCGGGCGACCCGGCACAGAACGAGAGTAAGCTGGACCACGCGGTGGAACACATGTTGGAGAATTTCCCGCCGAGGTAGGAGCCGGGTCGATCAGTGCCGACGACTGCGTGTTACTTGTAGTTAATAGCCTTCAGTCTCTCCTGAGACCCAAGCACCTAATTCCCGGTCGCCGTCAGCATTGCTTCAAAAACAATCAGAACCTTTGCGGCCAATTCCCCACAGCCTGCGCGGCGGGGATAATTTCGAAGCGAGTTTTGCCGCCGGAGAGGGCGATGAGCGCCTGGACCAAAACGACGTTGAGGTCCTTGCTGGTACCGGGAGGAGTGTTGCTCCTGGCGGTCGTGCTTCTGGTGTATTCCGGCTGGCTTACGTTAGCTCTGCCGTCGCTTAGCTTTCTCTACTACTGCGCGCTCGCCGGAGGGATGCTGCTGGCCTGGCGATTTCATTCCAGCCGGATTTTCTTATCTCTCTTAGTGCTGTTTCTCGCCGGCCAAGCGCTGGAATTTTTCAACGAAAAGCAGCTTTTAGTGGCGCAGGTTCTTGCGGTCGGAGTGCCTCTGGATTTCGTACTGATCGCGCTCATGCACGAGCGCGGATTTAGCCGAGAGTCGATCGCGGCCCCGGCAGTTTTTCTTTTTGCGCAATGTGTGGTCGTAGCCACGCTGTGCAGCGGTGCGCCCGGCGTTTCTTCGCGTGCCCATCATCCCGCGGCAAGTCTTGCGCTTCCGAACTTTGCGATTTTCCTCTTCGCCGCAGGTGGAATTTTCCTGCTGGGCCGGTTTTTGCTCACGCGCAAGCCGGCCGACAGCGGAATGTTGTGGTCGCTGGCTGCATTTTTCCTGGCGCTGCGCGGGGCGCCGACCGCGCGTGTTTCGACGCTGTACGCGGCCATAGCGGCGTGCATTCTGGCGGCCTCGATCATTGAGAACTCGTATCTGCTGGCCTATCACGATGAATTGACCACGTTGCCTTCGCGGCGCGCTTTCAATGAAGCGCTGATGAGTCTTGAGGAGCCCTACTCGATCGCCGTGGTGGACATTGATCACTTCAAGAAATTCAATGACACTTACGGGCACGATACCGGAGACGAAGTGTTGCGCCTGGTGGCGGCGAACCTGGCGCGCGTGACCGGAGGAGGGCAGGCTTATCGCTGCGGCGGGGAAGAATTCAACATTCTTTTTCCCGGAAAAACGACCGGGGATGTGGTCGAGCACCTGGAGAATTTGCGGCGCAGGATCGAGTCCTCCGAATTCCATTTGCGAGGCGGAGACCGGCGTCAGAATCCACGGGGACCCGAGCGTCGCAATGAACGCGCTCGCGGCCGCGCCAGAAAAGCCCAGGCCATTCGACAACTTGCGCGGCAGAAGAGTCCGGTGGCGCTTGCGGTGACGGTGAGCATTGGGGTAGCGACGGCGGTGGGAGAGAATTCTGATCCGGAAATCGTGCTGAAGGCCGCCGACCAGGCTCTCTACCGCGCCAAAGAGAACGGACGGAATCGGGTAGAAACCGCCTCGCCGCGGCGCCGCGGACGGGTGAAAGCTGCGGGAATTGCCTAGGGAAAGTCTGATTCAGTCCGGGAGCGTTCCCTGGGGCTAAAGCCCGCATGCTTGGCGGACCTGAACGGCGCGTCTAAAGCCGCGCTTTTTCAAAACAGGACTTAACAGGAGTTATCAAAACAGGACTTAATCAGAGGTTGCCTGGCGTGCTGGCGATGGGGCGAATAACGTGCGGCCGGACCGTTAACCGTTGAACGGGAAGTAGAAACGGTCCGGTTCCGTACGTTTTCGCAAGCACCGCGGGCCGTGCGGTCAGCCGGCGGTCGTAGGTGAGATCGGGCGTTTCCGGCCGGTGCCTCCGCAGGCGGGACATTTGCTTCGGATGAATGCGACGCCTTCGGACTTGCCATTCAAGTCCACCGGCTTCGCGATAAATCCCGTGCCGCCGCAGGTTGGACAGTCTTCCGGATTCACTCCCTTTCCCCCTCAGTAGTAAGGGCATTGTCGGGCACACGAAGGCGAAGTTCGGCAAAGATCTTTTTGTGTTACGAATCCCGAACAGAATCCGAAAGATGGCAACGGGGCGGGTACAAGGCCCATGTAGGCATCGTACCAAGGCTGCAAACGGTAGGGCGGTGCCGGGGTTGCGCCCTTGGCACGAGGTTCGGAATGATAGTTTGCGTCTAGTCCCATAACAGATTGCCGGTTTCAGCACCAATGTGCTGAAGGAGAATGCCGAGGTAAATAAGGGCGCTGTTCAAATCCCGTAATTCTCCGGAGTTGCTCGAAGGATAGGAGCGCAGTTCCTGGACCCGGGCGTGAATGGCTTTTTGAGCGAGCTCGATCTGAGGCAAGGCTCGTTGGCGGTTGCTTTCCATGACCGCCACGAAATAACTTCGAACCCAAGCCGGGGCGCTGGCTTCATTCGGAGATGAATTGTGTTTCGTATACGGCATGACAACCCGGCGGCACTTTGGCCGCGATCGGCCAGTTGAACTGAAAGGGTACGATTCTTCCAAAGCTTTCGCCAGTAAATCGCACCCGTGCGCAAGCGACAATACAGGGAAGTGTGTATCTGGCCAGCTATAAGCAAAACGATATTGTGAAAAATTTCAGGGGCGGCCGGGCTAAGAAGCGGCAGCTTTCGATAACGGCACCTCGGCCTCGATCGACGTCCCGTCGTCACTGGAATTGATGGCCAGCCGTCCGCCGAGTTGAGACAAACGCTCGTGCATTCCCAGCAGGCCTACTCCGAGTGTGCGATTTGCGGAAGGCGGCGAAACCGGCATCTTCATCCCATGACCGTCATCGCTGACCTTCAAGAGGAGGGAATCCTTCATCTTTTGGATGGTCACCTGCGCCTCACCCGCACCGGAGTGCCGGTGAATATTGTTCAGCGCTTCCTGGATCACACGGAAGAGGGCGATTTCGACATGGGAGGGAAGCCGGTCAAGCTTGTCGGGAAGGTCCAGGCGGACCTTGACGCCGGCGCGGCTGCTGAAGCCATCGACCAGCCAGCGAGTCGCGGAGAGCAGCCCGGCCTCTTCCAACAAGGGCGGATGCAGCAATTGAGCCAGGGTGCGAATTTCGGAAAGGATTTCGTCCACCAGTTGGTTCTGCTCCTCGCGGGAACGAGCCGTGGGTTTCTTTTCCGCGAGAGACATCTTCAGAGCCACGATCTTTTGCCCGGTCGAATCGTGGAGATCGCGGGCAATCCGCCGGCGCTCGTCATCCTGCACCTGCAGCAACTGGCCCGACAATTTTCGCAGTTGCTCCTCATAGCGCTTGCGCTCGGTGACGTCGGTATTCAGCTCGAGAATATTCTGTTGATCGCTGTCACGGTGCAGCGACCAGCGGCTGTGCACGTAGATCTGTTCTCCATCTTTCCGGGTGTGAATCAGCTCGCCTTCCCAGTATCCGCGCTCCAAAACCTGCTGGTGGAGTTTGGCAGCGGGCGCGGGGAACTTGGTCTGCAAGAGTTCGTAAATCTTCTTGCCCAGGGCCTCGCTCTTATTCCAACCGTAGATTCGCTCGGCGCCGCGGTTCCACAACTGAATCACTCCTTCGAGATCGCGCACCAGAACCGCATCGCTGGCCAGTTCGAGCAGGGCCGAATGGGTCTGCAGATCGGCCTGATGTTTTTTGTAATCGGTCACATCCTCCACCGAGAGCAGGATGGACTGCTGGCCTTGCGGAGGCTCGATGCGGCGCGCGTTGAACCGCATGGAACGGCTGCCGAGAGTGGGGAAATCGTGTTTCAGTTCGAACTCATCGAGACGGATATTCTTCCGCACATCTTCCAGAAGGCGTTGGCGGAGTCCGGGGGGAATCCAGTGGCGATCGGCGAGATCGGGAAGAAGTTGTCCGTGCACTTTGTCGGCAGAAAGATGAAATATCCTGCAAAACGCGGGATTGGCGGCGGTGATGCGCAGGCTGGGATCGAGGATGAGGATGCCCTCGCGGGCGTTTTGAATTAAGGTCTCGGCAAAAGTACGGCTCTCGGTTACCCTGCGCTTGAATTCGTCGATGTCCTGAAAACTGATGACGGCGCCCTCAATCTTGTTCTCGGAGGTTTTATAAGGGCGAACTCGCATCAGGTACCAGGCGCCGTCTTTCTCGTGGACTTCGAGTTCCTGCAGCGCGACCGTTTCGATGGCGGTCCGGACGACGCTTTCGATGTCTTCGAGGTCGAGGTTGGGACGGATTTCGTGCAACAGGCGGCCGATATCGGAAGGCAGCAGGTTTAGCAGATGGTGCGCCGCCGGCGTGACGCGCCGCACCCGGAAATCGTTGCCCACAATCACGACGGGAATGTTCACATTGCCCAGCAGATTCAGCAAATCGTTGTTGGCCTGGCTCAACTCGCTGTTCCGGTTCTGCAATTCCTCGTTCAAGGTCGTGAGTTCTTCATTGATCGACTGCAGTTCTTCCTTTGCGGTTTCGAGTTCCTCGTTGGTGCTCTGCAATTCCTCGTTGGAGGAGAGAACCTCTTCGTTGGCGGCCTTGAATTCCTCGCTCGTGGTCTCGTGCTCCTCAATGAGGGTTTTAAGCTGATCGCGCGATTGAGCCAGTTCCCGTTTGAGCCGTTGATTCTCGCGCGCGACATGGGAGCGATCACGAGGCTGCTCTGGCTCCGCGGCGTCTGTGCGCTCCGGGAGGGTCTTGTGTGAATCCTGGAACACTACGACGTAGAAGCGCTCAGCGGTTCCCTGTCCGCGTACCGGGATCACCTCCACGTCGACGTCCCGGTTGTGGCCGTTGGATTTGACCTGCACGCGATCGACGCGAACGATATTGCCGCTTTTCCTCGCCTTGCTCAGAGCGGCGCCCAAATCGACCAGCAAACCTTCGCGCGCCATTTTCGGGAGGCTGAACGTGGGATGGCCGGAAGCCGGTTCCAGATAGGCCCCAGTGTGTCCTCGAAACTGCAGGATTTCCATCTGATCATTTACGACAATACTGGCCGGGACGAAGCGGTTCACCAGAACCCGGTCTATTTCCTTTTCGATGCTCAAGGTATTGAGGGCAGGGGCGGGATTTCGAGAAGAAGCGGTGCGGCGAACGGCATCGGCCGCGCTGAAATAAGTGATGAGGCGGGTTGCCGTTCGTTTTTTCTGATAAATCTTGCGTTTTTTGTCGATCAGCAGAAAGTGGTCGGCAAACATTCCCAGGCCTTCCGAGCCGCCCAACATCATGAAGCCATCCGGTTTCAGAGCGTAGTGCAGCATGGGAATGACTCGCTTCTGTAATTCCGGGCCGAGATAGATCAGCAGATTGCGGCATGTAATAAGGTCGAGATTGGAAAAAGGCGGGTCCTTGGTCACATTCTGGCGGGCAAAGATGCACATTTCGCGAACCGACTTATTGACCTGATATCCCCCATCCAGCCGGACGAAGAAACGAGACAAACGTTCGGGAGAAACCTCGGCCACGTCGGCTTCGCTGTACAGACCTAACCGCGCGCGATCCAGGGCAGCTTCACTGATATCGCTGGCGAAAATGAGGACGGCCTTGCTCCCGATGAAGGAACGAGCGCCAGTTTTGGCGCGCTCTCCGAGAAATTCCAACAAACAGATCGCGATCGAATAGGCCTCTTGTCCGGCGGAACAACCCGGAATCCAGATGCGGATGGGAGTTTCTTCCAGCTTGCGATTTTGGAATAGGGCCGGAAAGACCCGGTTCTTCAAAGCCTCAAAGGCTTGCGGGTCGCGGAAAAATCCCGTGACGTTAATCAACATATCGCAGTAAAGGTCATCCAGTTCGGCGGGATTCTGGCGAATGTAGCGCAGATACTGCTTCATGTTCTCCAGATGGTGCAGCACCATGCGCCGCCGGATTCTGCGCTGCAGGGTGGTTTGCTTGTAAAGCCCGAAATCAACTCCCGAATTCTTTTTCACCTGACTGAGGAGTTCGTTGAGATCGTTGCCCATCGCACGGCTGGGCAGGTCAGGGCCGGCCAGCTTTTCGGAAAAATAGGGGTGACGGGCGATGCGGGTAAGTTCGCGCGCGATCTCCCTGGGAGGAAGTACGAAATCGATGCAGCCGGCGAGGTTGGCGCTGTGCGGCATGCCGGAAAACTTGGCGGATTCTTCATCCTGAGCGAAGGTGATTCCGCCTTCCACCTTGATTGCGCGGCAGCCCTCGGTCCCATCGGAAGCAGTGCCGGAAAGAATGACGCCGATGGCCTGATTGCCGCGTTCCTGGGCGAGCGATCGCAAAAAGAGATCGACGGGGAGATGCCGCCCGCGCACCGGCGTACGCGCCCTCAGATGCAGTTCGCCATCTCGCAGCACCATGGTTGAATTGGCCGGGATCACATGGATCCGGTTGGGCCGGATCTTCATGCCCTCAGTCACTTCCACCACGGGGATCCTGGTGGTGCGGGAAAGAATTTCGGTGAGGACGCTGGTATGAGTCGGGTCGAGATGCTGCACGAAGACCAGGGCCATGCCGGTCTCTTCGGGAAGATTTTTCAGCAGCTCGGTGAAGGCTTCGAAACCGCCGGCCGAGGCTCCGATGCCCACGATTGGAAACGCATCCTGCGCTTGGGCGGAGGCCTCGGACGGCGCTGCGAGTGCCCGTGTTTTCTTGGCCTCTTTCCTGGGCGACTTCTTCTTTTTCTTCATGGAAATGGGACCTCGCCGAGGTCAGGGCGGCAAAAATCAGGGCCTGAATCGATGAGAGCGGGCCAATCCTATGGTTCTGCTACGAGGCCTGTCAACTTCCTGGCAGGGCGGTGTGCTTAGGGGGCTGCGGAAATCCACCACAGAACCCTGCCCATGATGCGCCAGCCGCTTGCCTTGTTGAGAACGACGGGCTCATACTGCCGGCTTTCGGCTTCGAGAACATCAAGGTTGCCGTAGTGGCGGAGATGCGAGACGGAGATTCCTTTTTTTTCATTCACGGCAAGCACAATCTTGCCATATAACTCGGTGCGTTCGGTTTGGAACGAATCCACCGCCAAAATATCGCCCTCGCGAATCAGCGGAGCCATCGAATTCCCTTTGACCCGAAGCAAACTGGTGTAGGAGGGATTCGGGCACCAGACGGCAGGAGCGCTGATGATCTCGGTAGCGGGAATTTTTCTCAGGCTGCTGCGCCGGTCTCCTTGCACGCCATGACTGCCGATGACGGCCTTCAATAAGGGCAGGCCGACCCTGTCCGGCACTTTCCCGGGATGCAACGCTCTAGCCCCAGCATGTGCTTTTTCCAGAGGAGCCACACCCAGCAACCGGCGGTTGTGCGCAGAACCGCTGAGGGAATCGATCATCTTCGAAGCCTGAACCCCCGCCATCTCCCAGAAGAACCAGGCATCAGACTTGCTGCCCAGATTGCCGAGCTGGATGAAGTGCTCGGCCGAGGGCTGAAGCAAACCCCGCTCCCATCGCGAAATGGTCATGGCGGAGCATTGCATCCGCCGCGCCAGTTCCGCTTGATTGATTTTGAGGCGCTCGCGCAGGCTGGTGATCTGCGATGCCCATTCCTGCAAGGTGCCGCGCTTGGACGTCTTTTTCACAAACTCCACATTCTTAATGATACGCCCGTTCCCTGCTGGTCAAAGGCAAGATTCTGCAGTGGGTGTTTGCGCTTGCTTTTGTAGTATTCGCCTTTGCCGTGATCGATTACTTCGCGCCCAACGTCAGGGAGCAGCATTGGTACTGGCTCACGCCGGGATCAGTGTTCGGCGTGACTCTATGGGCGCTCGCATCCGGCGGACTGCGGCTCTACCTGCACTTCTTCAACACGTACACGAGATCAACGGATTGCTGGGGGCAGTGATCATCCTGATGCTGTGGTTTTATATCACCGGGCTGGCGTTCCTGGTCGGCAGCCAGATCAATGCCACCATTGAGCATGCGGCCGCAGAGCACGGCCATATCGAAGCCAAAGGGCCGGGAGAGATAGTATCGCGCGCGCACAGGGCGAAAGAAAAAGCAGCGTAGCAGCAGTCACCTCTCCGCGACCTCTGCGATGAATGGCTCTCTTCTCGCAGAGAGCGCAGAGAAATGCCGCACAGGGCGTGAAGAACTGGGCGGCTGTGACGAGACGGCCGTCACGATTGGACTACGGCCATTTTGAAATTTGCGCGCAGGCAAGGTCCATACCGTGTTTCGGGTAAGCGAGTGACATGATCCGATGCCGCGAATACGAATCATCGCGAATATGAATCGTAAAGAGGATCGATTAGGAAGCAACCACCAGAGGAGGGATTCCGCCTTCGAGTTTGGCTGCGAGATTGGGAGTCTCGGCCGTGAGTGCGGGCGCCGAACCGTCTGTCTCAGCGGTAGCGGAGACGGGAGCTTTTCGCGGTTTCGCTTCCTGCGTTAGCGGCTTCTGACGCGGTTTCTCGCGCGGCTCCTTGGCGGATGCTTTGAGCGTAATCCCGTCGCGTAGCTCGGTGAAACTCGTCTTCAATAATTTTTCCAGTCGCCGCAGGTCGGGCGCCGCTTTCACGTCGCCGCTGAAACCGAAGTACACCATTCCGTTGTAGCTGAGGATGGCGCAGTTGACCGCCATTTCTCCACCCACCGGGACGTAGGGATACCAATCGAGCATCTTATGGCCAAGAAGGTACAGCGGAACCTGCGGGCCCGGAATATTGGTGCAGACCAGGTTGAAAGGCGTGACCGGAAGCTGGCTGGCGATCGGTCCGGCCAAGCCTTGCAGAGACAAGGGGAACATTCCAATCAGCCCGCCCGCGAGGCTGACGAGTTCGGCGGCATGCATGCGCTTCAAGAATTCGGTTCGCTTGTGCACCGCGGCCAGCAGTTTTCGCGGATCGCGAATGTCGAGCGGAATCGTAGCCGGTACCAGCGATATGCGGTTTCCCCATTCCTGCGCGGTGCCCTCCGGGCGCAGATTGACCGGAACCATAATTCGCAGCAGCTTGCCCTTTATGGGATCGCCGTGCAGTTCGCAGTAGCGGCGCACAGTTGCGGTCACGATCGCCAGAATGACGTCGTTCACGCTGGTGCCGCATTCGTGCCGGATCGCTTTGACCTGCGCCAGCGGAATTTCTGTGCACGCAAACGCTTGCGGCCCGTGACACACCACGTTGAAGCGCAGGCGCTCGGTGAATGCCGTGATTTCGGGGAAGAACGCGGCGAACTCTTTCGCGTTTACGCTGCCCCCATTGGCGGCGACGCGCTCGGCCATGCTCAATACGTCAGCCATCGCGGCGAGAATCCGCTTGGCGAAATCGGAGTACGAATCGACGAAGCCAGTGGTCAGCGAAGTCAGAGAATTGGTGGGGCGCGGGACTCGGATTCTAAGCTTGGTTTTCGGCAGGAGGGGAGCGTCGGGCCTCGCATCCAGAAGCACATTCATGATGCCGACGCCGGCGATTCCATCTACCAGGCAATGATGCAGGCGGATGATGATGGCCGTGCGATGGCGCTTCAAGCCCCGCACCACAGTGATGTCCCACAACGGATGGCGCCGGTCCATCACCGTGCTGAATAATTTTCCGGCGAGATCTTTGAGCTCGCGCCGGGTGCCATGAGCGAGTTTCACCTCGCGAATGTGACGCTTTATGCTGAACTCAGGGTCGTATTCCCAACTGGGCAATCCCAAGCCGAAGGGCGACGAAACCACGCGCTTCAAATAGCGCGGCAACAGCGGCAGCTTCGACTCCACGAACTGAACGCAATCCTTGAATGAGACCTCGCCCTCGAAGGTGCAGACGCTGGCCACATTGAGCGGCATGTCTTCGCGTTCCAAGTGCAGAAACACGGTGTCACCCCAGGAAAGGCGATCGCTCTGAGAATGATTACTCATGAAACCTCGCTTGCGAATGAAAACCGTTGTGCCAGCTTGACCAGCTTCAGGGTTCGGTAGAGGGTGACATTGACGCCGCGAAGCACGACTTTGACCTGTTTTTCCTCGGCGGCCTGGGCAAATCGTTCCAGCGCGCGCAAGCCGAACGAATCCATGCGCCGCACCGACGAGAAATCCAGAACCACCTCGCCGCCTTTGCCGTCGAGCCTCTCGGCAGCCTCTTGCAGCGCGGAACTCGCGTGTTGTTCATCGACCACCAGAAACACGGCAATGGTCGCCATAGTCGCCCCCTTTACGCAGGTTGCAGTTCGACTTTCTCCGCCGGTTTTGCCGCCCCACGCCCCTGATATCCCTTCCAGAACAGTTCGATCATCTCGGTCATCAACGGCATGCGTGGGTTGGAGCGCCAGGACGGATCGTCAAACGCATTCTTGACCAGCTCCGGCATCGCCTTGGCAAACTCTTCTTTCGCGATGCCCAATTCTGCGATGGAGCGCGGAAACCCGAGCCGGTCGAGCAATCGCTCGATGGCTGCAACCAGATTCGCAACTTTTTCGTCCACCGTATGGCCGCCCAAATTCAGCAAGTCCGCCACCATCGCGTACTTCTTGTGAGCCACGTAACCCTGGCTGAAAGGCGAAGGCATGAATTTTGCGGGTACGGCTGCGTTATAAGCGATCACATGCGGCAGCAGCAGCGCATTGGCCCGGCCGTGCGCAATCCCGAAACGTGCTCCCAGCGCATGCGCCAGCGCGTGGTTCACTCCGACCGAGGCGTTAGAGAACGCCATCGCCGCAATGCACGCCGCATTGTGCATCATGCAGCGCGCCTCTTCATCGTCCGGATGCTCGTAGGCGATGGGCAGATACTTGAACGCCAGCCGAATGGCCTGCATGGCGTTGCAGTCGGTATAGGGCGAGGCGTAGTTCGAAACTCCGGCTTCGAGCGCGTGCGTCAGGCAGTCGATCCCCGTATCCGCCGTCAGACTTTTTGGCATGGACATGACGAATTGCGGATCTACGATGGCCACGTCGGGACTGAGCGAGTAATCCGCCAGCGTCACTTTGCGTGCGCGCTGCTTGTCGGTGAGCACGGCAAAGGGGGTCACTTCGCTGCCCGTGCCGCTGGTGGTGGGAATCGCAATCAGGCGTGCGTGATTGGTCTTTTCTTTAGGATATTCCACCACTCGCTTGCGCAGATCGAGAAACGGAGCGGCCAGATATTCGAGATCGGCGTCGGGCGATTCGTATTTCAGCTTCATGATTTTTGCGGCGTCGATGATCGATCCGCCGCCCAGAGCAATGATCTGGTCGGCCTTATAGAACTTCAGCGTCTCCACCACTTCGTTTATGACCTTCACTTCCGGCTCAGCATCCGGAATCACCGAGACGTGAACGTGAGTCTTGGGGCAGATGTGACGCCGGACGAGATCGACGTGGCCCATCTGCTCGAGAGCGGGATTGGTGATGATGACGGTGGTGCGCGAGGGAAATTGCCGCAGGTTTTCGACCGCGTTCATATTGAAGTAAATCTGATTGGGAACTCGGAACCACATATGATTTTGGGTCCTCCGAGCCAGGCGCTTGATGTTGAGATAGTGATAGATGTTGACGTTGTCGGTGGTGCTGTTGCCGCCGCCGGTGCCGCAGCCAAACGAAAACGTGGGAACCAGATCGTTGTAAACCGCGCCCAGCGCGCCGATCGCGCCGGGGGTATTCACGATGATGCGGCCGGCGTTGATCAGCTCGCCGAACTTGCGAACGATCTCATCGTTGCGGGAAAAGATCACGCCCGTGTGTCCCAGGCCGCCGGCATGGTTCACGTCCATGCACACTCGCAGCGCTTCGGCGGTTGATCTGGCGCGGTATACGGCGAGCACGGGAAACAGCTTCTCGGCAGAAAGCGGGTGCTCGCGGCCCACGCCCTGGATGGGCGCGATGAGAAGTTTCGTCCCCGGCTTTACCTTCAGGCCGATGAAACGCGCGATGTCGGCAGCCTGCTGGCCAACTGCCAGGGGCTGCATGAATCCGGTCTGGGGATCGATCACGGTGCGCTCCAGCAGCCTGGTTTCCTCAGGGCTGCAGATGTGCGCCCCCAGCTCGGAAAATTTCTGCAGAGCCGCGTCGTAAATTTCGTCATCGATGGCGACGGTCTGTTCCGAGGCGCAGATCGTGCCATTGTCGAAAGTCTTCGAGATGATGATGTCCACTACGGCGGTGTTGAGGTCAGCGGTTTTTTCGAGGTAGACGGGCGTGTTGCCCGCGCCCACGCCCAACGCGGGCTTGCCCGAACTGTAGGCCGCTTTCACCACGCCCGGCCCGCCGGTGGCATCAATCAGGCCCACATCTTTGTGGTGCATGAGATAGGCGTTGTCTGGCAGGGTGGGAGTGTCGACGCAGGAAAAAACGCCTTCGGGCGCGCCATGTTTCAAGGCAGTCTCGTACATGATGCGCACGGCTTCCGAGCAGCATTTCCAGGCCTTGGGATGCGGGCTGAAGATGACCGCATTCCTGGTCTTGATGGCGACGATGCACTTGAACAACACCGTGGACGTGGGATTGGTAATCGGAATCAGCGAAAACAGAACTCCGATCGGCTCGGCCATCTCGATCAGATTGCGTTCGGGGAATTCGCGAATGACGCCGACCGTGCGCCGATCTTTCACGTAGTTGTAGACGAACTCACTGGCCACCATGTTTTTGATGACCTTGTCTTCCATGACGCCGAGTTTGGTTTCTTCGACCGCGATGCGAGCCAGGTACTGTGCCTGCTCCAATCCCGCCAGCACCATTGCCTTGACGATGCGGTCTACGTCTTCCTGGGTGAATTGCGTGAAGACCGCGGCGGCAACGCGGGCTTGGCTGACTAGCCCTTCGAGATACGCGATTCTTTCCGTGCTGAGACTTTTGTCGGCAAGCGGAATTTCCATCCGCTCTTTGGTGGCTTCGGTTGTGATCATCGCGCCTCCTTGGGTTATGGAAGGAACGTCACTGCGGCGAGCGAGGGCATGCGAACGCCGGGGCTTCCAGCAAAGGCAAACCCAAAAAACACTTCGGGAGTATGGGCCGCGTCAGCACCAATGGGGACCATGCGGTCAGCCTCGATTCTTCCCAGTAAACGCCCAAGCTTGTTGTGGGTCTATCGCCGATGTCACCGGGGGATGTGATGGAAATCACAGGCTGGGCGGAGAATACAATCCGGCAAGATGCCGATGGTAAGCAGGTTGGAAGCGCGACATGCGGGCTGCGACAAGCGCTCGCGGCCCGGCACGGTCCCCGGTTCAAGACTGAGGCCGAGCCGCGAGCGTCCGGTGAGCGACGCAGCGAATCACGCTACGGCTGCGGCGGCTTTCACCTTTGCCACGGGCTTGCGAGGCGCACGCGCTTTGGGCGCCGGCTTCTGCCCGTTCACCGGTTTCACCATGACGTTCATCAACGCTTTTTGCGCGTCGACATAGCTCTTTACCGCTTCGCGGGTCAATTCATTCAGGGGCACGAATGGGAACGGCTTCAGCAGGTCGATGGTCTTTCCGGCGGTCTTCACATTCGCGCTCATCTGCCGGCCCGCCGTGTCCACCAACTGTTTCTGCGCTTCGATGAACGATTCCATCGCTTTTTTCACCAGCGCCGGAATTTCCGTCTTCTTGCCTTTCTTCTCCGCGATCGGCTTGCCATTCATCACCTTGCCGGTCTCTTCTGCGAGAACGTCGAGGAAACGCTTCTGCGCTTTAACGAAGGTTTCCATGCCTTCGCGCGCGAAGTTCACCATATGTTCGGCCTCATAAGGCTTGCCATTCTTCACTGCCTGCAACCAGTTGCGGGTCTGCTTGCCGGCCATCTTGAGATACTCCTCATCCATGTGAATGAAGTTCTCGACGCTGCGCTGCAGCAGAGCGATCAGCGCGGCGCGGCGCGGCGAGTCTCCCACCCGCTCGTGCAGGGCAGTCATCAGGATTTCATTCTGTTGTTTGCCCAGTTCCAGCAGGATGTGCTGGCCATCCAGGAAGTTGGCGATGCCGTCCTCGGCTACTTCGCTGAGAATGGCGGCGGGGGAGTGATGCGGATCCGACAACTGCTGCCGCACGGCGTGCATGATGCTGGCGTTCTGCCGCATCGCCAGGTCAAGAATGATGTGTTGGGTGGCGAACAAGGTCTGGACCGCCTGTTGCCCCCAGCCGGAAAGAATTGCGAGCAGCGGCGACTCTTTGGCGTGGGTGGCTTCGTGCTTGATTGCGGCTGCCATAAAAACCTCCATTGCTGCACTGCAGCATAAAGTAACTATATGACCCGCAAAGAGCTGTGTCAAGATATTCTTGTGTGCTTGTGCAAGGCAGCATAAGCTGGTGACCAGTGAAATCCTCCGTCATCCTGATCAAGAAATACGGCAACCGTCGGCTCTATGACACCGCGGGAAGCCGGTATGTGAATCTCGATGATCTCGCCGCTCACATCCGCGCCGGGCGTGATGTACAAGTCGTCGATGCCAAGACGGGACAGGATCTGACCCGTGTCATCCTGACCCAGATCATCACGGAGGACGCCCGGGACAAACCCACCGGATTGCCGCTCGAGCTGCTTCGCCAGTTGATCGTTGCGTCGGACGAGGTGCGGCAGGAGTTTCTGATGTGGTATCTGAAATCAGCCTTTGAGACTTACCAGAAGCTGCAGGATACCGTGCAAAACCGGCTCAGCGAGGTGCAATCGGCGATCCTCTCACCGGTAGACCTGATGAAGCGCTTTCTGGGTTCGTCCGAAACCGCAGCGAAAGTGGAAGAGAAGCCGGAAGTGGAACTGCTGCGCAGGCGAGTGGCGGAACTGGAAGCCCGCCTCAACAAGCCAGCCCGTGCGAAGCGCACCTCCAAGAAGAAAAAACAGTAGCCCCTGCTGCGCCCGCGCTGCGACAGCCAGAAATGCCGCTAAACAGAAGTGTCTTTACTCGCAATGGAAGATGGGGCATAATTTGTGCATTGCAGCATAGGCCCCTCCGTGGCTTGAACGCGGTATGGGCGGAGTCTCGGAACCAACTTGCAGCCTAAGAAGAAGCGGGTTAAAGCACGTCCTGCAACGGCCAAGAGACGCAAGTCGCCTCGGCCAGCCTACCCTAAATCGCATCGTTCCACCCTCTGGACTGAAGCCCTGTTTGGGGCCGAGATGCTGATCCTGCACGCCAACCCCGTGTATTACGGTTTCGGCGTTCCCAAAGGCGATGGTTCTGCCGTCATCGTGATCCCCGGGTTTCTGGGGACTGATCTTTATTTAACCGAGCTTTACTCGTGGCTGGGCCGCATTGGCTATCGCCCCTATTTTTCCGGGATTGGCATCAATGCGGACTGTCCCAATCTTCTGATCCAGCGGCGTCTGAATCAAACCATCGATAAAGCTCGCGCCGAAACCGGGCGGAAGATCCACCTGATTGGACATAGCCTGGGTGGAGTGATTGCGCGCTCGGCGGCAGCCCAGCGGCCGAAAGACGTGGCTTCCGTCATTACGCTGGCCGCGCCTATCCGCGGCACGGTCGTCAATCGAGCGGTTCTGGACGTCGCCGAAGCCGTCCGCCTGCGCATTCTGGAAGAGCATGGCCGGGGCGTGCTCCCCGACTGCTACACCGGGCGCTGCACCTGCAATTTTCTGGATTTCTTGCGCCGGAAAGTTCCCAACGCAATGGTGGAGACTGCCATCTACACCCGCCAGGACGGCATCGTGGACTGGCGCTACTGCATGACCATGAATCCCGAAAATGACGTCGAAGTTCCCGGCACACACATCGGGATGGCGTTCAATCCCGCAGCCTACGCGGTGGTTGCGGAACGGCTGGCAAGAGCGCGAAACCGCTAACCCACCATCTCGAGCACCGCCCCGGTGCTCGTCTCCAACTGCTCAGTTTTCTTGTTCGGAAGCTGAATCAGAAGGTAGGCAGAAGCCAGGCTGTTGTTGCGCACCTCGAAGCTGCCGCTGCAGTCGGTCTTGATATAAGGAAGGCGATGCAGGGACGTTCCGCGGCCGTCAATAGCAGCTTCCAATTGCCATCCCTTGCGATCGGAGCAAGCAAAATTCCACTGCATGCTTTGCGGGGGCTTTTCGCTTTCGCGCAGGTTGCGGAAGATGTGCTCTGAACCTTGGTGCCACAGCACCGCTTTGCGGAAGACGAGACCGAGCGGCATGTCGTAGATCAAGGCTTCGAGGGTGCTGGCGGGATGGTCTTTGCGGGAAAAATACGCATGTGTCCAGCGCCAGCAGCTGCGATGCCGGTATCCGCAGTTGTGTCCCTGCACGCCGAAACCCAGCGGGTCGCCGGAAAATTTGCGGTTATCGAAAGTGATCTCTCCGGAGAAAACTGCGTCGGAATGCGGGCTGCGGGAGAATCCAATCCAGCCTTTATCGCTTAGGGTCACGCAAAATGTGGAGCGGTACTGCAAGTTCCAGGCAATCCTGTGCCCGTCCACGTCGAGCGCTCCCCGGCAGCAATTTTCCTCAATCCCATTGCCGTTAACTCCGAAGTAAAACGGCGCGCGCCCTTTGCGGCTGAGCTCTAGACCTTCGAGGGGAAATCCTTGAATAAAGCTCTGCGGCTTGCCTTGCAGGGGAAACCACGTTGCCCACACCTGGACCGGCTTGGCTCGCGGATTTCCGGCGCAGCCGTCGCGTCCCGGATTCATCAGCAGGTAACGGAACCACCAGGCTCCACTGCCATCGGCCAGACCGAAGCGAAGGAACCAGACCTCGTACCGGCGGCGCACTGCAAGCGTGGAAAATACTTCGTTCAGCGTGGCCACGACTCTCGCTCCCTGAGATGAATCACTTTCTCACAAAGCTTGGCGTTAAGCGGTGATGACGGTCACTGCGTCAACCTCAGCGGTGGGAGATAGTGTGATCTGGCTATGCTGGACGCTGCGATGATCCCCGCCAGCTTGGGCCAGATTCCCTCCGGCCAGCTGCGCGCCACACTCGAGAATTTTCTGCCTGCAGGAGTTTCGCGCGCGGAAAAAGTAAGTGCGATCGAAGCCGCGCTGGGCAGCCCCATGGGCCAGTCGATGCGCGAGACCATGGCGCGCTGGATCGTGGACGAGATCGTTCCCGTGGATCGGCTGGTTCCGGCAGCGTACCTGAAATGGCGGCCGCCGGTACGCGACTGCATGATCTTCGTGGTAACGCGGCTCAGTCCCGCGCGCCTTGCGCCCAAGCTGCTGGAGCAAATCGAACTGCCCCCCGACACGCCGCCTGAGGCGCGTTTGCTGCGCCTGATCGCGAAAGTGCCTGGTTTGCAGAAATTAGGCCAGGTGATCGCGCGCAATCAACATCTGCATCCGGCTCTGCGCAACGCGCTAGCCAAGCTTGAAAACGGCATTCGCGACGTCAATGCGGATTCGATTCGGGCCATCGTTCAGCAAGCGCTCGGCTCTCGCATAGCGGCGTACGACGTGCAAATTTCTTCGCAGATTCTCAAAGAGGCCAGCGTCAGCGCGGTGGTGCGCTTTTCCTGGCGCAATCCGGAGAGCGGCAAGCGCGAGCGCGGCGTTTTTAAGGTGCTCAAGCCTCATATTCCCGAATACTTCGCCGAAGATATGGATTACCTGCAGGGCCTGGCGCAACACTTCGGAGACCGTCATCATACCTACGGCTTCCCCGCACACCTGATTCCCGATACCTTCCGTAAAGTCCGGCGACTGTTGCGCCATGAGGTCAACTTCCGGCGCGAGCAAAAAACGTTGGTCGAAGCCGGAGAACTCTATCGCTCATACTCGCGGATCTGCGCGCCCCGGCTGATCGCCCCGCTATGCACGCGGACGATTACGGCTATGACCGAAGCGCACGGAATCAAGATCACCAATGCCGCGGCCCGCCTGCCGCTGGCGCAACGCCGCAAGATCGCCGAGCAATTGATCGAAGGCCTGGTGGCCGTGCCTCTGTTCTCCAAAGCGAAAGAAGCTGTGTTTCACGGAGACCCGCACGCCGGCAATCTGCTCTACGACAAGCGCACGGGCAAACTCGCCATCCTCGATTGGGCGCTGCGGGAAAGGCTGGGGCGCGGTCTGCGGCGACATCTCGCTCTCTTATTCCTGATGGTGAGCTTGCGCGATCCCGTGGGCATCTTTCAGGAAATCACGACGCTCAGCCAGGCTCGAATTCGACTGAGGTCACCGCGCGGCCGGATCATTCGCCACATCATTGCGGAGTTTCTCGACGAGATGCCCGCCTCGGGCCTGCCCAGCGCCGCCGACGCCATGCGGCTGCTGGAGCGCGTGGCGATCCAGGGAGTCCGATTTCCCGGCTCGCTCATTATCCTGTCGAAGGTGATGTTCACGCTGGAAGGAATTCTGGGCGACATGGTCGGAGCTGGCACGGAGATGGAATTCACCATCGCCCGCCACTTCGCCCGGCACTGGATTGCCCACCGCTCTGAATTCGAGTCCCCGCTGCGAACGCGGGATTGGCTCACGCTACAATGCAGTGCACTGTTGCTGCCCAGCCGGTTGGGTGTGCGGTGGCAGCAGGCGATGGCGAATCGCTGGCTGAAGCCCCATGCGAAGGCAGCGCCTGCCGCCAACTGAGATCGATCTCCGAAAAATCAGAAGCAGTTTTAGACCGCCACGGCCTTCGCGCGTTTCGCGCGACGCGGCGGAGCGGCGGCGACCTTCTTGCCCGGCCTCATGAGCGACCCCAGGAAGGATTTTTCCGTGTTGAGAAAATTCTTCAGGCCTTCGCCGGTGAGATTGGCCATCGGCAGCAGCCGCGATACGTTCATGAATTCCATGGAACGGGTGGTGATATCGAGATTCACATTCATCTGCTGGCCCATGACGTCGAGCAGTTTCTTCTGCGCCTCGATGAACGCACTTGCGGCCTTGCCCGCCAGATGCGCGATCTCCGTCTTCTTCGCGGGCTTGGTCTCATGCTCCTTGCCCTCGACGGCCTTCACGGCCTCTTGCGATAGAACCTCCAGAAACTTCTTCTGCGCGCGAGTAAACGTCTCCACCGCTTCATGGGCCGACGCGACCAGGTGTGCGGTGCGATCCGGCTTGCCGGTGCGTTCCGACTCCAGCCACTCCAGGGTCTGCTTGCTGGTGGTGGTCAGCAGTTCCTGCTGCATGGCAATCACCGTGTCCACGCTGCGCCGGACCAGTTCCGTCATCGCGATTCCCGGCACAAAGCTGCCAATCCGCTCCTTCACGCCGTTCAACAGAATTTCGTTTTCTTCCTGCGCCAGGTTCAAAAGAGTGCGTTGCGCTTCTACCAGGCTCGAAGTCGCCTCCACCGCCAGTTCGGTCAGCAGGGCAAAGGGCGAGTGTCCATCGCGAGGCTTGGAATGAGTTTGCATAGAATGCCTCCATTTGCTGCACTGCAGCATACGCTCACTATAGGATCCGTAAGGCAATGAGTCAATGCTTTCCGGCGCATTGTGCGCTGCGTCAATAACAAACGTGATCGCGGTCACTCCTCGGAACAAGCCCCTCAGGCCACGATTACACAGGGTCGGAACCAGCGGCGGACGCTTTTCGCCCGCCCGGAGACCGCCTCCATCGCGGAGATTCTACGGAAAAGCTGCCAGAAGTCGAAGCCGCGAAATTATTGCTGACCGAAGCCACCGGCTGGTCAGTCATGAAATGGCTGCGCGAAAAGAAGAGAGTGCGGAAAACCGCCGATCAGGCTAATGCTGCGCTTGATCGATTGGATAGCGAATTAAAGCGGCGCTGGCCGGAAGACCTGAGGGCAGCCTACGGTGCGCTCGGCGCCCAACCCGCGAGGACAAACGGCCAAATGACTACCGCAAAAATCGGGGGTGCCAAGCTCCGGCTGGCCGCCCGCCAAATCAAAGCAGCCGATGAGGAAGCGTACCGCGCCAGAATGACGGCGGAACAAACCTTCGATGATGCCGAAAAACAGCTGAGCACGCGCCTGGCGCGCGAAGGCTGCCGGCAAGCGATCGAGAGCTGGAATCTGCACCAGAAGGCGATTCGCCAATCCGAGACCCTGATCCCACCCGCCTGATCCCGGGTCCATCTCCAAGCTGGTCGCGTACAATGCAGCAGTAAAATTGTGAAGCTGGCCGATGACTGCGCCTCCGCCAGGAATGCATTGATTCCGACTCAGCGATGACTTCGCCCTCAATCATCCTGCCCGATGAATTCAACGCCGCGAGTTACTTCATCGACCGGCACATGCGCGAAGGCCGCGGCGAAAAAATCGCGATCGAATGCGGCAACTCGCGCGTGACCTATGGCGAGCTCTGCACGCGAGTGAACCAGTTTGGGAATGCCTTGCGGCAACTCGGCGTCCGCATGGAAGAACGCGTGCTGCTGTTCTTGCTGGACACGCCGGACTTCGCCATCAGCTTCTTTGGAGCGATTAAAATCGGCGCCGTTCCTGTACCGGTCAATACTCTGCTCAAACCCGCCGACTACAAATACCTGCTGAACAACTCGCGGGCGCGTGTGGCCGTGGTCAGCGACTCGCTGCTCCCGCTCATCGAGGCCATTCCGCGGAATGAACTGCGTTCTCTTGAGACGATCGTGGTGTCGGGCCACGCTGCGGCTGGCGCGCTTTCGTTTGACAATCTCTTGCGCGGCAACTCCGCCGAGCTGGAACCCGCGCCCACGCGCAAGGACGATCCCGCGTTCTGGCTCTACTCATCGGGCAGCACGGGGCAGCCGAAAGGCTGTGTTCATCTGCAGCATGACATGGTCGTCAGCGTGGAGCGCTATGCCAAGGCCATTCTGAAGATTTCAGAAAACGATCGCTTCTTCAGCGTCGCCAAACTGTTCTTCGCTTATGGCCTGGGAAACGGGCTCTATTTTCCACTTTCTGTGGGAGCGACCAGCGTCCTGCTGACCGGCCCGCCGCGCCCACAAGCCATATTTGACATCATCAAAAAGCATCGTCCCACGCTGTTGTTTTCTGTTCCTTCCAACTATGTGAAGCTGCTGGCGCACCCGGCGCGGGATGGCGAGTTTGACCTGTCCTCGGTCCGCCACGCGATTTCCGCAGGCGAAGCTTTGCCCGCTTCGGTCTTCCATCGCTTCAAAAAACGTTTCGGAGTGGAGATCCTCGACGCCATCGGCTCGACCGAAGCCCTGCACATGATGATTTCCAACGCTCCCGGCGAGGTTCGTCCGGGTTCAAGCGGCAAGGTGCTTCCTGGCTTCGAGGCCAGGATTGTCGACGACAACGATCAACCGGTCCCTCCCGGCGAAGTGGGCAACCTGCTGGTCAGCGCCGACTCAACCTGCGCCTATTATTGGGGCGAACACGAAAAAACAAAGAGAACCATCGCCGGGCACTGGCTGCGGACTGGCGATAAATATCATCAGGATCAGGATGGGTACTTCTGGTATGACGGGCGCTCCGACGACATGCTCAAAGTCAGCGGCGTGTGGGTGAGCCCGGTTGAAATCGAGCACGTGCTCAACCAGCATCCTGCCGTACAGGAAGTTGCGGTCGTCTTCCGCAACGGTGCCGATGAGCTTCCCAAGCCGTTGGCTTGCGTTGTGCTGCGCGAGGGGATGAAGGGCAACCCTCAGCTGGCGCGCGAGCTGCAGGAGTTTGTGCTGGAAACTTTACCCATCTATAAGCGGCCCCACTGGGTGGAATTTCTGCCGGAGCTGCCCAAGACCGCGACCGGAAAGGTGCAGCGCTTTAAGCTGCGCAATGCATTCGCCGGGCAGCCCGAGGGACAGGCTTAGACGCCTTTTCCCCCTGAATTGTTGCAGCCCACAAATCACTGGAAAATGCGGCGGTGAACGCCATCAGGATAGGGGATCGGCTGGCCGTGCTGCCAAGGCTTCAGAATAACAGTCGGGGAATGAGCTATCGAACCGCCTGCCGCACTCGGACGGGGCTGGCTGGAACGCGAGGTTTCTGCTTGGCCTTGAACGCTTTGCCGCTGAAGCATAAATAACCGGCGATGCTCCCGAGTCCGAATACCACCCATAGGACCAGTTGTGCCCACAAGTTGAATTGCTCCGGTTGCAGGCCGGCAAGATCCCAGTTGGTGAGTGGCCATATAACGATGGCATAAAGGCCCACCACCATGATGACGGCACCGAAACCGACGAAGACGGCCATGGCTCCTGCCGACAGACTTTCAAACACAAGCATGCCCCAATGCTGGGCGTCCGCCTGTGAATGTGCGGGGCTCACTGCCGGTCGCTTTCTTTGCACTACGGGAGACAATCGTCCTCCACGAGGGACAGGCTGCTGCTGGGATTCAGCATAAAGAATAAGAAGGGCGAGGTCCAAGTTACGAAGGGGTCATCCTCTAACAGGCTGCCGGAAAAAGTCCCTTCGCGCGCCCGGCGTCGGCTCAGCGGCTAAAAGCCGCAATTCATCTTGCTGCACTTACGGCGCGGCTGGAAGCCGCGCCCTTTCAAACCGCGGATACGGGTTGAGTTTTTCCGCAGCCTACTAACTAAGCCCCCGGCTGCCCTTCCCTCAACATGCCTGGCGATTTCCTATGGCTCTGCTATTGCTGCTCCACGTAAAAAGTGGACGCCACGCAAACAAAATGCCCGGCCCGCCGAAGCGGAACCGGGCAGTGGATTCGCTCCTGATCCTATTGCGGAGTGAAGTTTTGATGGTAGCTCAGGTTCTCCACGTCCTGGAACTCGGGGGTTGCCGGAGGCAAGTTCGCCGGGTTCAGGAACAACACGTCGAAATAATAGTTACGCGTGGGCGGACTGTACACCGTGGTGCAGCATTTGAATGTCCCGGTGTCGTATTCCGAGTAGTACATATTGACCAGCGATCCGTTGTAGTGCAGGGTGTTGTTCCAGGTTTCCAGGTAGCGCAGGAAGTTGTGCATTCCGCCGTCGGTGCCGAAGTCATTGATACCGGCAGCAGCTGCCCAAGCCGGCTGCGGGAAAGGAATGTTCTTGCCGCCTGAAACCGCGACGCGGTAGTAGCCGTCCGCACTCGTACCCCGACTGCCGGGAACGGTAGGATACAGCAGGCTGTTTGCGTCACTCCACTGATTGGACAAGACCGAGACCGAGTCGGCGATCACGGATGCTGCCGAGTGGGGCGTCTGGGTTGGTACAGCGTTATTCGCAGTGCCCCAAAACGCATCGGCGCTGCTGCTGTTGTAGTTGCCCTGGATGTACACCGGATTCTCCGAGGCAACCGTGAACCCACCGCAACCGGTGGGATTGGCCGCACTTTGCGCACAGCCGCTGGCCGGCGGCATAACGGGAACATAGCTCACGCCAGCGGCGGTCATGCCGCCATCTACGAGCTTGAGCACATGGCGAGCACCGCTGACGGGATTCGCCATGCCTTCCTGATCCTGGGTACCCGTAAGCCATGCCTTCGTGGTGGTGTTATAGCCGGCACAATCCACATACGCCGTATAGGACGCGCCCGCCGTGACTCCCACCCGCTGGTAGGGATTCAGGGGAGCGGTGTTGGTGTTCTTGGCGAAGCCATACCCGATATTTTTCTCTCCCCAGTTGTCGAGGAATGTATTCTGATCGACGTCTTCTGGAGAATAGCCGTAATCGGTCTTACCTTCCAGGACTCCATCGGTCGCCGTGGAGGTGAGATTCGCGGTCGAGTTCACCACGTCCTCAATGCCTGACTCACCGCTATAAACTCCGCCGGGAGTCTGGCCCCCGTTGGAGGGATTCGGGTCCTTCTCCATGCCGCGGTGATCCGAGAAATACAGGACATAACCGTTCTCCGCTGCATAAGGTACGTTGGCGCCGGTGGCCCCGATCTTTCCTTGCAGCCATTTACCCAGGTTGCCCACATCAAGTTCGACTGCGTTCATGATGCCGTTCACCGAGCAGGAAGAGTAAGTGAACGAGTCGGGGTAACCGGCCTGCGTCTTGGATGGGGTCAGCGTGGTATCGGCCACGTTGTTATCGCGCATCTCGCCTTCGCGCGTGTCATAGAAATTGATGGGATACCAGTTGTTCTGCGTGCCCGCACCGTGGCCCGAAGCTTGGGCCTGCGCGACCGAAGGCATGAGCTGCTGCAGAATCAGAATGGCATTGGGATCCACAGTGTTCGACCCCGGGCTGGTCGGGACCGTGTTGAACAGCCGCCCGAAGCCCAAGCCCAGCCACTCCTGGGTTACGCCGGTACAGGTAGTCGGCCCGGAGCACCATTCCACGCGAATCCAGGGGCCAGTCATGGCCGCGGCGTTGGCCGGGTTCGTGGTCAGCTCGCCGAACAGCGGGAAATTCGTTCCTGCTCCCCACCCCTCGGGACCCGCGTCGCGGTCGGGGCTGACCCAGCCGTGGCTGCCTACCGTGCCCCATCCCAGATACTCATAACTGCCGGCCGTGAGAGTGACATAACCGCTCTTGAAGGGCGCGTTGCCGGGACTATTAAAGGTGGTGGAATTGGGCAGCTGGACGTCCTGGTTATCGATCGGGGCGACACCACGCTCGGGATGTAGATCGGCGGGATCGTCGGAAATCAGGATCCGGATCGCAGCTTTGTTGTACAACCGCTCCGAGCCCAGGGTGCTGGTTGCCACTTCTCCTACCAGGGGCTTGCGAATGATCGCGATCGGATCGGTGCAAGGCGGAGGATTACTCGTGCAACTGTCTTGCACGAAGGGCAACTGCAGGTTGGTGACCCCGGTCGTCGAGTTGGCGAGGAAATAGTTGAAAGTGCCGGAGGAAAGGCTGGGGAAATTCTTATTGACTTTACCCGCGACCGAGGGATAGCCGCCGCTCCAGCTGGCATCACCCGGTACCGTTGCCGCCGTAGGAAGAGCTTTGCAGTTGGCTCCGGTTGTAGGGGGGAAGACATTCAGCGCGCATCCCCCGGTGGTGGTCGATGCATAGACCGTCCCGCCATAGCCGTTGGTCGTGAGGTTGCCATTCTCCAGCCGGTCCATCACGATCTGGCTGAAGGCCTGCACTTTGTCGTTGAAGACCAGGTCAGCCCCGGAGGCGAGAAACAGGTTCTGGTTGGTATGCACGCGGCCGCCAAAACTGAAGTTAGGACCGGCGAAGTAGCTGCAGTCAAAGCCACAGAAAACTCCAAACTGAAAGACCGGGATCAGAGCCACTTCCACGCTTCGCGTCATGTTTACCGACGCCCCGGAGGGACGCGAGGCGATCACCTGCAGCGTCATGGGAACGATTTCGGCGTACAACCCTTGATTGGATCCGGAGCTAATCGTATTGGTGGTGCTTTGTGGCTCTCCGTTGACCAGGGGATAGCTGATGGTTTCGTTATAGGTCATGCTGCCAACCATCGTCGAAGTTGGGGGGAAGTTGATCAGGTTCTGAATCTGGGTATTGGTGGGGACCTGGGTGGACTGGTACAGGGCGCCCAGGTCCGAGGTCAGCTTTTCCATGCCCGATTCGGCGCCGTAATAAGCGAGGTTCTCCTCCAGGTCGTTGCCGCCCATGCGGGCTTCATTGCTGACCATGTAGAGCAGGCCGACTGCTACGCCCGAAAGCAGCACCATCACGATCAGCGCCGCGATCAGCGTAAAACCTCGCGAACTGTTCTTCCCGTGTCTCATGGTTGATCTCCAACTCATATGGGTTATTGGTAAGTATTGCGAAAAGCCATGTTGCGGGCGCTCACCGAGGTCGCCAGATACATGTTCTGCGACTTGTTCCCGTTGTTGAGGATGCTCTGCCCCATGGCGACTATGTTCACTTTTTGCACGTTATTGGGGGATTCGCCCGAGCCGAAAACGTCCGGCTGATTCGCATCCAAGGCGTCGGTGGTCGAGTTGTAGACGTCATAGGCGAACTGCAGATTGATAATGTCATCCGCCACCGGCACCGGGGTTAATCCGTTCACCTGGCGCATCAGGCGCGGCGTCTGCCCTGCCGGCGGGACGGTCAAATAGTAGGTGACGGCAAACAGCCGGATCAGGCTGACCGTGCCGCCCGCGGCCGCGGTCTGAATCGCCGCTAAATTGCCGCTCGCCGCAGCGCTCTGATTGATATTCAGCGCATCCAGATTGGCAAACGACAGGGTGGTTGCGGTAAGGCCAGTCACCTCGCCCACTCCCGTCAGACCTGCTCCGGTCACCATGATCAAATCGCCGACCTGGATGCCTCCGGCTGAGTTAATTGGCGGTGGAGTATCTCCGGCGATGGCGGCCACCGTCATTGACGCGCCTTTGGAGCCGGCCACAAAGGTGCCGTTGTAGTCGAATAGGGGAAAGTTGTAATCCGCATAGATGACCATGATGCTGTCGTTGATGGCGGGCGCCGGGGCCGCCGGGATCGACGCGTCGGCTTCCACACCGTTCTTATAGCCGGGAATAATGCCGTACATGTAGTTGTCGTTAGGCGTGGTGGGGTAGGTGAAGGAATGCACATGGCAGGTTCCGGTCTGGTCGCAGCCATACTTCGAGAGGCCATTGTTTCCCGCGCCGGTGGGCAATTGAATTCCGCCCGAGGGCAGTCCAGCGCCCGCCATGCTGATGTCCTTCACCATAAGCTCCATGGCAGCGCGCATGTTCTCCTGATTTTCTGCGCGTTGCGAGATCATCATGGTGGCATTCAAGCCGCTCTTGAACAGGCTGGCCATGGCTGCCATGACCAGCAGTCCCAGCGCCATCCCGACCATCAGTTCCACGAGCGTGAAGCCCGCTCCGGCATGCCGTTTTTGTCTCTTCATGTCTGCTGCCTCGCCTTATTTGTAGGACGATATCAGGCCGTTCACCGTGTACGTGTGCGCGCCTCCGTGGGCCTGGTAAGTCACGGTCACGACAATCTGCTTGAGAGTCTCATTGGTGGTGCCGTCTGCGTTCAGGACATTGCTGATGGCAATCGTGCGGGTGAAATTCGCCAGGCTCATGGCGGTGTCATCGGCCGTTCCCAGAATTCCGTCGGGGCCGGGCAGGGTGACGCACTCGGGTCCGGCAGGGCACGGGCCGCTGGCCGGACAATCGATGTCATCGGTCGTGTTCACCAGGCCGTCGGGTCCGGCGCACAGCATCTGGGTAGCGCCCCCGGTGAAAATGCCGCCGGCGGCGACATTGGCAATCTGCGGGAAGGTGACTTGCTCGGTGTTGCGCGCGGTGTAGATGCTCTCCATCGCTTCCAGCGCTTTTTGCCGGGCAATCAGGTTCTCCTGCGAATTCTGCGTCGCAGAAATCGCCGCGGCAATGGAGGCCACCACCGCCAGAATCCCGATGTTAAGGATCGCGATCGCGATCATCACTTCAATGATCGTGAAGCCTTCCTGTTGGCTCGAATTCGATTTCGGTCGCATCATTGCTGCACCCATGTGTTGGTTCCGCTCAGGTCGTAAAGCCGCCAGCCGCGGGCTCTTCCGGTGGTGCCATAAACATCAATCGCGCGCGAGCTGTACTTATTGCTGGTGGGGCGAGTGAGGTACAAAATTCCGCTGTTGTAATTGCCCAAATCGTCTTGTGCCGAACCGTCGGGATAGAAAATCAGACAGGGCTGGCCCCCGCCAATCACCGAGCAGTCGTTAAAGGTGATAGCCGTCGTCCCCGTGCCAAAACTATCCGGGCCGGGATTGGGAAAGCCCGTCTGCACCGCGAATTGGATATCGCTGGGTAGGACATAGGTCGCGACCGTGACCGGGGCCGGGGATACCGGCACGCCCACTCCCCAGTACTGCACCGTGATCGTTGCGGGGTTGCCAGTGGTAAACAGGATCACGTAGCGCTTGCTTTGGGTGACCGCCTGGCTCCGGTAGGTGCGGATCAGAGAGAGCGTCTTGTCATACGATTCGTCGAGATGATCCTGTTTCAGTACGGGCATCAAGGCCAATACTGTGACGCACGCCATCGTTAAGCCGATGGAGATCACGATCATCAATTCCAACAAGGAGAATCCCCGACTTTTTTTTGCCGTCATAAGATCACTCTTGGGGGTTGCCTACGGGGAACGCGCGGGCTGCCGACACGTTGCTTCGTATGGCGCGCCAACACTGCGTCCTCATCTCCGCAGAAACTGCTCTAGCTGTTTAATCCTAGGAAAGGGATAGTGCTGCGTCAAAGTACCAAGGTGCTACTTCAGCATGGTTCCTCTTGTGCTTTTAGGACCGCTCTGGAAGGGTACGGAAGTAATGGCGGAAGGCTGGCACGAACGGGAGATTTCAGTGCTCGCGTGCGCAGCCCGGGCAGGAGGGATGGTAGGCGTTGCCCTTGTAATCCAGTTCTTTCAATCCTTGGGCGGAAGTGTAGTAGCCGCGAATGGCTTCGCCGCGAACCGCTTCTAAAAACTTTCGAGACGGACCGGCCGGCTGCTGGAGCGCAACCGCGCGCAGGAATTCTTCCTGCAGCGGAGCGCTAACTTCCAGAAAGGCGCTGCGGTGTTTCTGCAGGCATTCCTGGTTCCATGAAGGAATGCCTTGGCGCGCGATCTTCGCCGGATCGGCCGTTTCCAGGTCGCGCACCGTGGGCTCGTCAAAGAAAGCGACCGCTAGCGCGCGATGCAGCGGGTCCAGTTGCAGCGCCGCTTTCCTGATCCCGTCGCCGGAGTAGAAGGACAAATCGGTCCATTGCGTGGCCTGCGCCAGCGCATCGGCTGGCACGTTGCCCAGGATGATCTCGGTGATCCGCGTAACCAGGCGGAATTCGTCTGGCGAGAAGAATTGCGGCTGAAATGGCGATACCGCCGGCTGGGCATAATCGGTCTCGCTTCCCGGCGGCGGCGTCATGAAATGATGTCCGCTGCTGAGCGCGTGCACCAGATCGCTGGCCGACGGCGCATACAAGCCGGGCGGCAACTCAGCCTGCTCCTGCGCGCTAAGTAGAGCGCCCGGCGGGATCAGTCCACTGACTCCGGCCAGCGTGACCATCTCCCCTAATCGCAGGAGCCACTGACGCCGTGTAATCTCGTTGCTCAAGTCGAAGGAATCGGGTGCCATCACACTTCCCCTCGCCGAAATGCCTCGGCAATGTGCTCTCCGGCGCGCGCGGAAATGGCCATGATCGTCAGCGTCGGCTCGTAACATCCCTGGGTCACAAACACGGCGCCGTCGGTGACAAACAGGTTGCGGGTGTCATGCACCTTGCAATTGCGGTCCACGACGCTTTTTTCGGGCTGGTCGCCCATGCGCGCCGTGCCGCACTCGTGGATGTTCTTGCCGAATACGCTCACTTCCGCCCTGGGCGGAGTCACGTAGGACAATTTCATCTCATCCAGAATGGCATGGAGGTGCGCCGTCATGGCCGCAGCCATGGCCTTGTCGTTTTCGCCGTAGCTGGCGTGGATGTGCAGCGCCGGAATGCCCCACGCATCTTTTTTCTCGGGATCGAGCGCAACATAGTTATCCGCGCGGGGCAGGCATTCGCCTTGTGCCTCAATCGAGAAGTAATAAGGAATCTCCTGACGCACGCGCTCGCGCCACTGGTCCCCGAATTCCGGCAGCATAAACGCGTGCCCGTACAATTCCTGGCTGCCATCGCCGTCAAAGCGATATCCCCGGATAAATTTCGGGTTGCGATCGCGCGGGCTCGAAGTGTTCACATATTTAGGGATCAGGAAACCACAGGGGCGACCCACGGCCTCCCGCTCTGATGAGCGCAAGTTCGGCATGGAGCCGCCCGCTCCCTCGATAGTGAAGTGATCCATCAGGTAATGCCCCAGCACTCCGTTTGAGTTTCCAATTCCTTGCGGGTAAGACGGCGACTTGGAATTCAGCAGAATCCGCGTGGATTCGAGCGCAGCGGCGGCAACCACCACACAGCGCGCATAAGCCTCCCTGCTTTCGTGCGTTGTGCGATCGATATAATGGACGCCCTCGGCGCGGCCGTTCGTTCCCATGATGACGTGACTGACCACAGCGTCGCTGACCAGGGTGAACTTGCCGGTGCGCGCCGCGGCCGGAAGCGTGACCGATGGGCTATTGAAGTAAGAGGCGGTAAAGCAGCCGCGCTGGCACTGGTCGCAATAGTGGCAAGCCGGCCGTCCCCGATGGGGCACGGTCAAATTCGCCACGCGATCCGGAATCACCTTCCAGCCAAACTTGGCCTCGATCACTTTCTTGGCAGCGAGCGCGCCGCAGGAAAGATTCATGGGAGGCAGGAACTGGCCGTCCGGCAACTGCTCCAGCCCCTCGCGCGACCCGCTCACGCCAATGTAGCTCTCGACGCGGTCGTAATAAGGTTCCAGCTCCTTGTAGCTGATGGGCCAATCTTCACCGTAGCCATCGCGGCTGGCCGCTTTGAATTCGTTGTCGGTGTAGCGGTAGCTCTCGCGCGCCCAGCAGAAAGTCTTGCCTCCCACCTGGCGGCCGCGAATCCACATGAATGGCTTGTCCATCGGAAAGGTATAGGGATTCTCGTGATCGTTGACGAAGAACTGGTGGCTGTAGTCATCGCAGGCGTAGCACAACCGCTGCACCGGTTGGTTTTCGAGCAGGCGTTTCTGATCGCCAAAGCCGCGAAACTTCAGCTGGTAGGGCCAGATGTGCTCGGTGAAATCGCGGGTGGGAACGCGTGGAGGCCCGGCTTCGAGCATCAAGACGGTGAGTCCGCGCTCGGCGACTTCCTTGGCGACCCAGCCCCCGCTGGCCCCCGAGCCGATGATCAGAACGTCAAAACTTTTTCGCTGCGGGAGAAGCATGAAGCAGCCAGTCTAGCAAAAGTCTCCGCGAACTTTGACTCTCACAGGAGCTGCACGCGGGATCCTTCGCTCCGCTTGAAATGCGGCCGCGCTCAGGATGACGCCAGCCCTTGCGTGCCAAGCTGAAGCAGTACCCATCACTCAACGTCTCAATTTCCCAGGTACCAAATTCTTAGTGGTCGGTTCCGATCTTGTCTCCGCGCTTTAGCGTCCGGTCAAAGAAATCGGCAGTTGCGCCGTAGGTCCGCACCCAACTCTTCCACAGGAGAAATCCGTGGATCTCGTCTGGCAGAATCAATTCTTCGAACGGGACCTGATGCGCTCGCAAGCGCTGCACTAAATCCACCGTTTGGGTGAATGGAACGTTGCGGTCATCGTCGCCCTGAATCAGCAGCACCGGAGATTTCCAGGTATCCACGTAAGCATCGGGAGAAGAATCCCACACCAGTTTGATGGCCGCATCCGCGTCCGGAGGCCTGAGTGCCAGATTGCCGAAGTAGGGCCGCTCAGTCAGGAAAACGCTCCAGTCGTGGACGCCATGAAAATCCACGCCCGCCTTGAACAAGTCCGAATTTTTGGCCAGTCCCATTGCGGTGAGAAATCCGCCATAGGAGCCGCCCCACAGCCCGATCTTGTCGCCATCGACCTCCGGGAGCGATTGCAGATATCGTCCGGCCGCCACAATGTCTTGGTACTCTGCCGCCCCGCGCCAGATCGTGTTTGGCGCCTCGCGGAAGGCGCGGCCATACATCACGCCCAGCCGGTAATTTACGGACAAGACCGCGTAGCCGCGGCTGGCCAGGTATTGATTCTCGGCATAAGCATTGTGATAGTAATCCATGTAGTGGAAGCCGAGCATCATCTGCCGCTTCGGCCCGCCATGCATGAAGACCAGCCCCGGAACCTTCCCCATCGCGTTGCGCGGCAGAAAAAGCTGACCGTGGATGGTGAGTCCATCCTCGCTCCGGAAGATCACCTGCTTCGGCGTCACCAAGGATGGGGAAGGGAAGTCGCCGGGCAGAGCTTGTTTGGCGATCATGTCCCGGCCCTGGCCAGTGAGTTGGTAAGGCATGGCGGGTGAAGTTGCGGTCGAGCCGAGACACACAATGCTGTTGCCGTCTCCGGTCTCAACCGGCGTCCACTCCATGGTCTCGCCGCGGGTGAGGGCCTGTTGCGGCTTGCCGCCGGCCACAGGCACGCGCCACAAATGGCGCCGGTCGACGTCGCCCTGATTCGAGGAGTAGAGAATGGTCGCGTAATCGGGGCTCAGGGTGACGTCTTCCACGTCAAAATCGCCGGGTGTCAGCAAAGTGGGCGTCCCGCCCATAGCCACAGAATAGAGATGATTGCGGCCATCCTGCTCGGACGCGAACACGACGCGACCATCCGCCGCGAAAATTGAGCGATTCTTCTTCGCTAAACTGCTGCAGAGAATCGTCCATCTGGTTGCCGCTTCGCCACAGCAGTTGCGCGCTGCGCATATTTGCGTCCGCGATCCAGAGCGACCACGGCACTGGCCGCACCGGTATCAGGGGCAGCTTGTATTCCTCTCCGGCGATCCGCACAAACACAATCGACTTTCCATCCGGCGACCAGCGCGGCATCGAATCTTTGTCTACGCTGGGCGCCACGTAGCGGATCGACGCGTCAGCGAAATCGTAAATCGCGATCAGGCTATGACCATCGCGCTGGCTGACGAACACGATGTGCTTGCCGTCCGGCGACCACTTCGGCTCAACCGGATCTCCGCGCACAACTGCCAGTTCCTTGGCCTGCTGCTTGCCATCCACGCTGGCCAGCCAGAGCTTTTTCCTGGCCGACCACACGGCCCACTTGCAGTCGGGCGAAATTTGAATGTCCTCGCAGCCTTCGTCGCCGCAGCCCATGTCGCCCAGTAGCCGAGGCTGCGCATTTTTCGCGCCCACATCCATCGCGAAAACCTGCTGCTTCGCTCCCTTGACCCAGCTCAAGGGATTGGCGCTCTCCTGAGCGTCGTTCAACTCGCTGCCCCGGGCATAGACGACGGCCTTGCCGTCAGGAGTGAGCCGCAGGCTGGCAATGGGCTGCCCATCGTCTTCGCGATAATGCGTGACTGGCCGCGCCGTGCGCGTGAAATCCGGACCATCGGCGACCCAGACGTTGCGCACTCCCTTGGCATCAAACACCCACGCAATGCGGCTGCCGTGGGTTGCTGCCGTTAATTCGCCAGGAAAAGGTGAACTAAGAACTTGCTCCAAGGTGAATGCCGACTGCGCCCATGCACCCGCCGGCGCGATCATAATTGCGGCCAGCAACAGCCGGAAAGGGAATGCCACAATTTTCATAGGGCGCTAGGGTAAGCGATAAGCTGCCCGGAGTGCAAAAGCAAACAGCGACTGCTCTCGCCTGGGTTGCAACCCCAGCTCTGACAGTTCAAAGTATCCGCTAAAGACGGCGAGCTCCGGCCCGCTTGGCTCGGTTGCCAACAAAGAAGGGAATATCTGAGACTCGGAACCTTATGGAATCGCCATTACGAATGACGGCACAGTGTGGTACAGCGAATCGGGTAGGAAGCCGAATACTCTGGTGCGCTTCGATGCCAAGTCAGAGAGCTACGGTGTGGAGCAGATTCCATCCGGCGGCGGAGTTGTCCGCAACATGGTGGCCACGCCGGATCGTCGTTTGTATCTCGCGTGCAGCCGGGCTCCGAGGGAAATTTTTTTAGGGTTAAGCACCAGAGTTAATTAGAAGAAGGAGAATGACAATACAGGGAAGGGGGCATATTGCTGAATCGCGGGATTTCTTGGAGGAGCGGGGGACTCGCAAGGTTGGAATCAAACATTGCGGGAGGCTGGCGCAATCACTGCCGGGGTTCGGGGCAGGACGACTCGCACCGAGCAGCCGCGAACGCCAACCCGATTGCTGATCTCAATCCTGCCGCCGTGGGCCTCCGCGATCTGACGGGAGAGAACCAAGCCGACTCCGCTGCCGTTGGGCTTGGTCGTATAAAAAGGGGTAAAGACGTTGGACGGATTCAGAAGTCCGGGGCCGTTGTCGTCAATGGTCAAGATCACGTTGCTGGCGTCGGCAGCCCAGTGCACTTCCACCTGCTGCGTCTCAGGGGTCATTTCCTGCGCGCCATTATTCGAGACCGGGGACATTTCCAGAACGGCATCTGCGGCATTACGAACAAGATTGATGAGCATCTGTTCGAGTTGATCCGGGTCGGCCTGAAAAACGACTTCGGGGCCGGGTTGCACCGCGACTTTCATCCGGGTTTCGAGGCTGGCGGCGCGCGTAATCAGCGGAGCAATCTTGATTTCGCGCAGGGCGGGAGCGGGCATCTGGGCCAACCGGCGGTAGGCTTCAAGGAAGCGGTGCAATGAGGCGGAGCGGGCTTCGATGATCTCGAGGCCACGCTGCAGGTCGCTGCGGACGTCAGAATCCATCGGGGTGGAGGACACGCGGGAACTGAGACTGCCTGCGATGGACTTGATAGGAGCGAGCGAATTGCTGAGTTCGTGGCCGAGCACGCGAATCAGGCGCTGCCAGGCGCGGCGCTCTTCTTCGCGCAAGGCGCGGCTTACGTCGGAAAGGACAACCAGCGTGTGGGGCACCCCGTGCTGGCGGAACGAGCTGCGGCGCAAGAGCCAGCGGGCTTGCGAGGCGTCGAGATTCAATTCCACCAGGCTTTCGTTCTCCGCGGTCAAACAGGCTTGCAAATTAAGTTCGGCGGCGCTGCGGCCAAGCATACGAGCCTGGGTCTGGCGCAGCAGGTGCTCGCCGGCCGGGTTGACGAGCCGCAGTTGAGAATTGGGATCGAAGGCGAAGAGAGGCGCATCGATCTCGTCAACAACGCGCTGCAATAAGGCAGTGGCTTCGACGGCGCGCACCTTCTGACCCGACAGCGAATCGGCGAGGGCATTGACTTCGAGAGAGAGTTCGCCGAGGGCGTCGTCGGGAGTGGCATTACGGGCGCGGAAAGAGAAGTCTTCTTCTCGCAGCGAGCCAATGACATTGGCGAGGGTCTGCAACGGCCGCGTGGTTTGTTCCTGCAGGGCGAGGGCCAGTAGCCACCAAACGAAAAGCTCTGCGGCGATCAGGGCGATGCGCGACTCGGTGCTCCAGGGCTGCATCCAAACCAGAATGCCGCTGACCAGCAAGGCGGGGAGCGCAACCAGAAACGAATAGAGACTGATGCGGTGCTCGTAGAGGAGACGGGTTCGTTTTCGCGCGGAAGGTTTTCGTCCAGCGCTAGACGCCATATTTTTCCATCCGGCGATAGAGCGCGCCGCGGCTCAATCCCAGAGCCTCCGCGGCTTGGCTGACATTGCCTTGAAAACGCTGCAGAGCCTTGCGCACCAGCAGGGCCTCGACCGCCTCGAGGCTGAAATCTTCGAGATTTTGAGTTTGCGCACGCGGGGAAGTCAGGGAAAGATCCGCGGGCTGAATTTCAGCGGTTCGGCACATGAGCAGCGCGCGCTCGATGGTGTGCTCGAGTTCGCGCACATTGCCGGGCCAGGAATACTGCAGCAGGGCCTGGATGGCGGCGGGATCGAAGCGCTGCACCGCACGGCGGTAGCGAGCGGCATAGCGGGCGAGGAAATGCGCGGCGAGAACGGGAATGTCTTCGCGGCGCTCGCGCAGGGCGGGAACGTGAATCTCGACGGTGTTCAGGCGGAAGAGAAGGTCTTCGCGGAATTGGCCGGCAGTGCAGGCCGCAGGCAGGTCTGTGTTGGTGGCCGAGAGTACGCGGACGTTCACGCGACGCGGCCGCGAGGAGCCGACGCGCTCGATTTCTCCGGATTCGAGAACGCGCAGCAGCTTGGCTTGCTGGCGCAAAGGGACATTGCCGATTTCATCGAGGAAGATGGTGCTGTTATCGGCGAGTTCAAAGCGGCCGATGCGGTCGGTCCGGGCATCGGTGAAAGCGCCTTTCACGTGGCCGAAGAGCTCGCTCTCGAATACGCCGTCCGGAATGGCTCCGGTATTTACCGCCACTAACGGGCGCGAAGCCCGAGCCGAGAGCGCGTGCAGAGTTTGCGCTACGACTTCTTTGCCGGTGCCGTGCTCCCCAGTGATTAGGACGTTAGCGTCAGAAGGTCCGACCCGGGCGATCGTCTCCAGGACCGGTTGCATCGCCGGCGCAGTGGCGATGAACTCGGGGCGGCCTTCTGCGCGCAGAAGGCGATTCTCGGCCTCCAGACGCGCCGCGTGCTGGAGAGCACGATGCAATTCGATCTGGGTGCGAAGAATGGAGACCAGGCGTTCATTCTCCCAGGGTTTCTGTACGAAATCGCGAGCGCCACGGCGCATGGCTTCGACCGCGAGTTCCACGTTTCCCCATGCGGTCATCACGATGACGGGAACCGTGGCATCGAGAGCGACGATCTGCGAGAGCAAGTCGAGGCCCTCCTGGCCCGAGGTCGTATCGCGCGTGTAGTTCAGGTCGATGAGGATGGCGTCGTAAGAGTTGCTAGCAAGGGCTTCGCGCACGAGCGCAGGCGAACGCACCTTGTCGACACGGTAGCCCTGGGGATGGAGCAACAAGTCGAGCGCTTCCAGAATGTGTTCCTGATCGTCGGCGGCGAGAACACGAACGGGCGTTTCAGAATCGTAACGAAACGTGGTCAGATTCACTTCTCCGGGTTTGATGGTGGTCGGCATGAAGGGCTCATTTAGGGCGTGTGCTGGGAAACCACCCCGCTGATGGCATCCTGAAGCAGTATGCCATTATGTTCCAAAGCAGTGCCGGTGGCGCGATCCAATTCTACTTTCGCTTTCGCGTAGGTGGTCATCGCGCTGACCAGGTCGAGCTGCGCCAGGGCGAGATCGTGCTGGGCAGAGAGAGTCTGGTAATTGGAGCCAGCGCCCAGCTCCTGCTCTTTTTTCGTGATATCGAAAGTGCGCTGCGCCAGGTCGCGGGCCTGGCGGGCGGCTTCCACGCGGGCTCCAGTCTGGTCGAGAGCAAACTGGGCGTTGCGGACTTCAATGCGGACTTGTTTGCGCAACTGCTCCAGACGCAGTTCGGCCTGGCGGTATTCGAGTTCCGAGCGGTATTGGTCGGCCTTGGCGACGCGATTCCGAATGGGGATGTTGACATTCAAACCAACATAATAATCGGGAGCGGAGTTATTGAAGGAGTTCTGCACGGCGCCCCCGAAGTCGGTGGGCACGGATGAAGTGTTGCTCCCGGAGAATGCGGGATTCAGCAGTCCGGCGAGGCCCGATCCACCATAGAAGCCGATCAACGATAAGGACGGCAGAAGAGCATTGCGGGCGGCGCTGCGGCTGATGCGGCGGTTGACGAGATCGACGTCGGATTCGGCCAGTTCCGGGCGATCTTTTAGCGCAGTCGAGATGAGATCCTGGATCGGCTCGGAAGGGATGGTTTGCACGGATTCCATGCGATCGGTGGGCACGACCGGCATGGCCTCGAGCGTCGGATCATCGAGGCTCTTGGTGATCGCATTTTTCATCAGCGTTTCCTGCAACTGCAGGTTGGTGCGGGCGACGGTGAGGTCCTGATCGCGCTTGGAAACTTCGGCCTCGGCGCGCAGGACGTCCATCTGGGGAACGGCTTCGAGTTGCAGCTGCTTTCTCGTGTTCTCGAGCGTCTGCTTGGCAAAGGCGTCCGATTGCTCGTTGACCTGAGTTTGTTCGTAGGCGCTGACCAGATCCCAATAGATGTTTTCGATCTGAGTGACGGTAGCGGTGACCTGGTCTTTGAATGCGATATCGGAAATCTTCTTATTGTTGCGAGCGATGCGCAGGTAGCGGAGGTTGGGACCGAAACCGAATCCCGCCAGCAAGGGCTGCTGAATTTCGACGCGGTATTGCGAACTCAATACCGGCGAGAGGTTGGTAAAGATACTGTTGGTGGTTTGACGATAGTTTTGAAAGCCGAAGGTGATCGAGGTTCCGGTAGCGAAATTCTGACTGTAGAAGAAATTGAATTGGCCGGTGTTGGTCTGCAAGGTGGGCACACCGTTGACCGTCAGGTTGGAGAGCGGAAGGGTTTGGTGCTCGGCGCCAACACTTGCGTTGATGGATGGATCATAGGAGGAGACCGGGGTCCCGGTACCGAGTGTGGATTGAACGAGTCCGGATGCGCCGGCTCCCGCGCCGCCCGCGCCGCCGGTCGTGCCGCCCGCGCCGGCCCCAGGAGCACCGGTGCCGAAGCCGCCAACACCGCCGCCGGGAGTTCCTTGCACGACGCCGGCATTGACGCCGCGGAAGAATCCGCCGGCCTCGGTGCGAAGGATGTCGGTCTCAGCAATGGGCAGATTGTAGCGCGCGATGGCGAGGTCGAGATTGTCGGCAAGCGCCAGTTCGATGGCATCTTTCACCGAAATATAAAGCTTGCCATCACGGATGAGTTGATCGAGCAGCGGGGAGTTGGCCAGCTCGGGCTCGGGAACGCTGTCCGATTCGTAGGCATTCAGCGGGTTATGCGACTTCGGCATCTCGAATTGAAGCCCCGCAGAGGTTCGAAGGCTCGGGTTTTCGGACGGAGTCGCAGAAGACTGCGAGGCAGCCTGAGGCGCAGGATTTTCCGGTTGAATCGACGAAGATTGCGGAGTGGAAGACGTCTGGCCCAATAACGCGGCCGACAGCAGCACTGGGACGAGAATTGCCATTATTTTTTGGAGAATGCGGGTCAATGAGGTCACGATGCGCTGACCTCCGTCGGCTGGGCAAGAGAGGGATTCGCGGTATCGCCGACCAGCCAGCCATCGCGGAGTTGAATGGTGCGGCTTCCATAAGAGGCATTGGTTTCCGAATGAGTGACCTGGACGATGGTTGTGCCCTGATTATTTAAACCCCGAAAGAGTTCCATGATCTCCTTGGCCTGCCCGGAATGAAGATTTCCCGTGGGCTCATCGGCGAGCAGCAGCGGCGGCTTGTGAATGACGGCGCGAGCAATGCCCACAAGCTGCTGCTGCCCCCCGGAGAGCTGGCTGGGATACAGATCTTTTTTGGCGACAATCTGAAAGCGGTCCAGAGTGTCGGCGACCAGACCCTGGCGTTCTTTGCGTGGAATGTCTTTGTAGGAGAGCGGCAGGTCAATATTTTCCTGCACGGTCAGGTCGTCGAGCAGGTGATAGCTCTGGAATACCATTCCGATATTGCGCTTGGCGACTTCGCTGCGCTGCTTGCGCTTGAGATCGTGAATGGCCTGGTCACGGAACCAGTACTCGCCGTCCCAGCCGTCATCGAGTAGGGCGAGAACGTTTAACAAAGAGGACTTGCCGGCGCCGGATGGTCCCATGATGGTGATGAATTCGCCTTCGCGAATTTCCAGGTTGATGCGGCGCAGAACCCAAGTCTGGCCGGCGGGAAGTTTGTAGCTGCGTTCGAGATTTTTCAGTTGAATCATTCGTTATCTCCAATTTGCAAACTCTACTCGTACCTCAGAGCGACCATGGGATTAACGCGCGCCGCACGAATCGCCGGAGCCAGGATTGCCACAGCGCTGGCAACGGCCACAAGTATTCCCACCAGCACGTAGGTAAGCGGGTCAGCGATCGTGACGCCAAAAAGAAAGCTGCGAATCCAGCGTCCCGCGAACAGCGCGGCTGCCCACCCGCACACCAGGCCCGCGCCAACCATCCACAAGCCTTGGCTCACAATGAGACCAAACACGTTCCCCCTTGTCGCACCCAGCGCAAGCCGAATTCCCATCTCGTGAATTCGCTGGCCGACCACATAGGCCAATACGGCATAAAGTCCAGCCACGGAAAGCAGCGCGGCGATCCAGGTGAAACACGAGGTGATCTCCAGAGCAAGGCGCTGCGTCTTCATCTCCTCCTTGACCGACTGTGACAAAGGGACGAGATTGTCGATCGCAAAATCGGGAGCCTCGCTTTTTACAATCGCGCGGATACTCGCCGCAATGTCACCAGCCGAAGACCGAGTGTGGACCGCAAATCCATCCACAAAGCCAATCATGTACTGGGAGAAATCGGCTGACGGAGGTAGCTGAGAGAATAGGACCTCAAGCTCCGGTTCTACCGGCTCACCAATCGAGTGTTCTTGCGCCACGTCTCCTGACACGCCGACGATCGTGATCGGTTGCAGAATTCCGGAAGGCTTATCGAGCACGACCTGTTGCCCGATCGGATTCATGCCGTGCAAGTATTTTTCAACCAAAGCGCGATTCGCTATCCCGGCGAACTGAGTGCTGGGAGCATCGCTCGCTGACAAGCCACGCCCCATCAGGAGCGGGATGCCCATTGCACGGAAGTAATCCGGACTGATCGCCGTTATGTTGAGCGATGGCGCCGGCTCCTGACCAGAGGAAACAATCCCCGGAATCGCGAACCCTGACCCGTTGATCACCTGCAAATTAGCGGCTGGAAGAGAGGTAATCAATCCTGCGGCTTCTACGGTCGGCAGATGTTCGAGACGATCCAGCACGCGTTGATAAGCAGAGACTTTTACTGCCATCGGCATGCTATTACCGCCCTCCGCCCAGAGCAGAAAGGTTGTTACGTGATCCGGGTTGAATCCGAGGGGGACATTTTGCAGGGAGCGAAGGGTCCGCAGGAATAACCCGGCGGCGATCAAAAGAACAGTGCTCAGAGCGACTTCGGCCGCTACCAGCGAGCCGCTGAGGCGATGTTGGCGGCTGATCCGACCCCCGGAACTCGGTTCACGTGCGATCGTTTGCCTGTTGCCCAACACACGCCAAGACGGTGCGATTGCCGCGGCTACCCCGGAGGCAAGCGTTACAAGCAAGCAGCCCAGAAGTGCCCAGGGATCCAGGCGCAGGGCATCAAATCTCGGCTGGTCCGGAAAGAGCTGACGAGCTGTGGCGACAAATGCCTGGGCGAGCAAGCATCCCAGCGCCGCCCCGGCTACGGCAAGAGTCACGCTGTCGACGATGGTCTGGCGAACCATGCGCGCGCGGCTTGCGCCCAGCGCAGAGCGCACTGCGATTTCACCTTGTCGGGCTGTAAACCGGGCGATCTGCAGATTCGCTGTATTTACGACTGCGATCAACAGCAATACGACGCACGCAGCCAGCAATGCCAGCAGTGCGGGTTTCGTATCTCCGGTGACAGTTCCCTGATATGGAAAAACCCCGAACTGCATCGGAGCAGCAGAAGCAGAGCTCGGTTTCCTGTGCCTGAGGTATGCTTCTCCTTCCGCCCGGACCTGCTGCACCGTAGCGCCTGGTCTCAGGCGGCCCAGAATTCTGAAATTATCGAAGCCTTGCTTTGTCTTTTGTTGCAGAGTCAACTGCAGCGTCGTCCAAACCGTTTTGCCGTACGTGACAGGAAACTGGAAGTGCGGCGGCATCACACCTACGACGGAGTAAAACTCTCCATTCACTTTCAGCTTGCCGCCCAGCACGGTCTTACTCGCATGCATCGAGTTCTGCCAGAACTCATAGCTGACGATTGCCGCGCCCGCCCCCGGCGTGTCGTCTCCCTCGCGGAATGGCCGACCCATGGCAGGCAAAACACCCAGCGTCTCGAAAAAATTCGTGCTTACTTCAGGCGCGAGCAGCATTTGTGTGCCATCGTCGGTCTGTACCGGAACGGGCGTGGCATTAAGAGCAGCGAGTTCCTGAAATTGATGAAGGCTGCGCTGCAAATCGCCGAAATCAGCGATGGGGACGACCGGATATTGCTCATCTACGTCTTTCGAAATGCTGACGAGCACGAGGCGCTCCGGCTGCCAATAGCTCAATGGACGCATCAGCACCGACTGCACGATCGCTAGCATGCCGGTTGTCGCGCCGATGCCCAGGGCAAGCACGATGATGGCGCTCGCGGCGAAACCTGGGTTCTTCCGCATCTGGCGCAGTGAGTAACGAACGTCTTGAAGCAAGCCTGTCGTGAACATGTCTCTTTTACTCATATCTCAATGCGACCATGGGATCGACTCGCATGGCGCGCCTTGCCGGAAGGTAGCTGGCTACCAGGGCAACCGACGCAAGAATCGTTGCCGCCACAGTGAATGCAATTGTGTCCGTGGACCGCACTCCATAAAGGAGGGACGAAAGCAAGTGGGCACAGGCGAGGGCGCCGGCGGCGCCGAGCGCGATGCCGATCGCAATCATCCGCAGACCCCACGACAAGACGTGCCACGCAATTTGGTCGCGAGTCGCGCCCAGGGCCATGCGCAGCCCGATGTCGCGGGTGCGCTGCGCGAATACATGCGATAGAACCGCATAGATTCCCACGGAGGATAGGAGCAAAGCTATGCCCGCGAACAATGCCAGCAGGAAGGTGTCGAAGTGCGATTCTTCAAGCGTGCCGTCGATGTTTTGTTGAGCGGTCGAGAGTTGATAGATGGGCACGCCCGGGGCGATCGACGCCACCACCGTTCGCAACTCGCTGGCCGGGAAAACGCTCCCTCGGGTGCGCACCACCAAATCCATGGTGCGGCCCAGCCAATCCCAGGCGCTGGGCGGCATTTGCGCCAACGGAAGGTAGAACTCGGGCGGCACGTCGCTGTCGAGGCCTTTGAGCCGGACGTCTCCCACCACGCCCACAATCTCGTGCCACACCGGATCCATTCGACCCTGAGGACCCGATTCGCAGCAGGCAAAACGTTTGCCGATGGGGTTCTGGCCGGGCCACATCGTGCGGGCCAGCGTTTCGTTAACGACCGTGACCAGAGGTTTATCCCGCGTATCCTGCATGGTAAATTCGCGACCCGCCTTCAGCGGAACCCGCGCCGTTGTGAGGTAGCTTGGCGACACAACTTGTATGATCGCTAATACCCTGCTCGACGGATCAAGCGGCTTATCCTCGGCGATGAGTCCGTTACCGGTCCATCCTCCAGCAAGCGGCGCGCGGGAAACGACCGCAGCCGATTGCACTTCGGGCAAAGCTGCCGAAGCCTCGACGATGCGTTCGAAGGTCTGCCTAGCCGCGGCCGGATCATGATAGGCAGGGTCAGGAAGCCCGACGCGGCCGACGACCAGGTTCGAAGCGTCGAAGCCGGGATTGAGATGAGCCACCAGCAGCGCGCTGCGAATCAACAGTCCAGCCCCGCTCATCAGCATGAGTGCGAGAGCAATTTCTGCGACGACCAGCGCGCTCTGCACTCGATCGCGGCCGGGCAGCGAGCCGGCGGTCCCTCCTTTGAACACATCGGTGAGTTGGGGTGAAGCGGAACGAAGTGCAGGCACAAGGCCGAACAGAAAGCTGGAGAAAAGTACCATGCCCCCGGCAAACGCGAGAACGGCCCCATCCACGCTGGACTGATCAAGCCGCGGTATTCCGGATGGTCCTTTCGCAACGATCCAGTGCACGCATGCGTACGCCAGCAAGACACCGAGCGCTCCACTCACCAGTGCCAGGAGGATATTTTCCACCAGCAGTTGCGATACGATCCGCTTGACCGAAGCGCCCAACGCGGCGCGCACGGCAATTTCTCTTTTTCGGGTTTGAGCGCGAGCCAGTTGGAGATTCGCGATATTGGCGCAGGCGATCAGAAGCAGAAATGCGACCGAGGCCAGCAGCATACGCAATGTCAGTTGCTGATCGCCGAGCAACACGGCCGACAGGGGCGTCGCACGCAGGCCGCGTTCTTTGTCGTCGACTGGATATTGCTGCTGCAATCTCTGCGCGATCAGGTTCAGCTCCGACTGAGCCGAAGCCAGTGATACGCCCGCCTTGAGCCGTCCCGCTACAGTCAGGTAATGATTGTCGTGGTCGGCTAGTTGCGCGGCAGTGTATGCCGCGGGTACCCAGAGGGCGCTGCCCTCCAGCAGCGGATCAAAAGTTCTTGGCATGACGCCAACCACGGTATAAGGCTGCGAGTTGATTCGGACCACCCGCCCGATGATGGCCGCGTCGGAATGGAAGCGCTCTCGCCAGAACTTTTCGCTGAGGACGACCACTTGCGCGCGGCCGGGTTGATCCTCATCGCGGGTGAAAACGCGCCCGGCAATCGGCTGGACCCCGAAGGCGGAGAAGTAGCTTGCGGTTACGATTTCGCCATCCACGCGCTCGGGCGTTTGTTGGATTTCTACATTGAAGCCTCCGTCGCCCGAGGCAGAGAGACTGTCAAATGAGGTACTCTGCCGCCGCAGGTCGGCAAAATTTCCCACCGAGAGGCCGCCGGCAAGATCGCGCCATTGCTCCTGAATGCACGCCACTCGCGATGGTTCCTGGATGGCCAGAGGCCTGAGCAGCACCGCGTGGATGACAGAAAACATTGCAGTGTTGGCGCCGATCCCTACCGCCAACGTAATTATGGCAACCGCGGCGAACGCCGGGCTTTTGCGCATCTGGCGCACCGCGTAACGAACGTCCTGGAGCAAGGCATGCATCATCTTTTACTCCTACTCAAATCTCAGTGCGATCAAGGGATCGACCTGCGTGGCGCGGCGCGCTGGAACGTAGCAGGCCGCGAGGGTGACGATCGCAACAATAATCGACACGCTGATGTATGTGAGCGAATCCAGCGGGCTGACGCCGTAGAGTTGGGTAGACAACAATCTTGTCACGAAGAACGCCCCGGCCAAACCCAGCCCGATACCGGCCAGCGAGAACTTCGCGCCCTCTTTCATCACCAGCAACAGGACGTCGCTGCGTTGCGCGCCCAGCGCCATGCGCACACCCATCTCGCGCCGTCGCCTCGAAACCAGAAAAGAGAGAACGCCGTAAATACCGATAATTCCCAGCACCAGAGCGACTCCGGCAAAGGTGGCGAACAGAAAAGTGGTCGAGGCCGGAGCGGAGGCGGCTTCGGAAACCACGGCCTTCATGGTCCGCACTTCGCTGATCGGAATGTTGGGACTGGAGGCGACCAGAGCGTTGCGCAGTAAGCGGGTCGCGTCCGGACCATTGGTCGTCATGCGCACCGCGATGGTCATCTCGGCTGGGAGTCGCCCATCTTCGAGAGTGGCCTGTGGCGTATAGGGAACGTAGGCGGTGCCCTTCATGTAGTCAGGCTCGTCGTTTTCCAGATCGTAGGCGCGCACATCGGCGACAATGCCAACCACGGTGCGCCAGGTCTTGTCTCCGATGAGGCGCACATGTTTGCCGATCGCAACGCCATTTGCCCAAAATCGTTTTGCCGTGGTTGCGGACAGAACGACCACGGGCGGACCTCCGGCCTCGTCGGCTTCGTTGAACCAGCGGCCCGAGATCAGGGGAATGCCCATAACGCGAAAGTAGTTGGGAGTGACCACATCGAGCCAAAACAAGGGCTGGGTTTGCGGGGAGGATGCAACCGTAAAATCTTCCAGGTCGAAAGAACGCTTGGCGACACGGCCGCCCAGCGGAAGCGTGTTCACCAGCGCAGCATTCGTAACTCCGGGAGACGATCGCACTCGTTCGATGAGGTCGCGATAGAACGCGAGGCAGCGCTGTTCATCATCGCAGAACGATTCGTCGGGCGTGATGCGCGCAGTTAGCAGTTGCTCAGGATGAAATCCAGTATTGACATGCGACAGGGTCCAGAAACTGCGGATGAGGAGGCCGGCGGCGATTACAAGCATCACGGAAACTGCGACTTCAGCAATAGCCAACGATCCGCGCAGGCGCCGCGATACGGAAGCGACTGCGCCCCGTCCGGCAGAGTTGAGCGAGTCGGAGAGAGCCGCACGCGACGATTGCAGAGCTGGCGCCAGTCCAAAGGCCAAGCCGGTCAGCAGGGCGAGTCCACCGGTGAAAATCAGGACGCGCCAATCCAGATGCACATCCAACAGCCGCGGAGTGTCGGACGGCAGCGCGGCTTTGAGCGCGGTCAGCCCCGCCGCAGCCAGGAGGAATCCCAGGACAGCACCTACCGCGGACAGGAGGACGCTCTCGGTCAACAATTGGCGGGCGAGGCGGCGCGGCGCCGCTCCGAGGGCCGACCGGATGCCCATTTCTTTTTCACGCGTGGCCGCGCGCGAGAGCATCAGGTTGGCGACATTGCTGCACGCAATCAGAAGGACGAGAGCCACGGCCCCCAGCAGCAGCAGGAGTCTGGTGCGAACGTCAGCGACCATGCCCGTTCGCAGTTCGACCACGCTTACGTCCGCGTTCCAGCTTTTCGGCATGGTCCACGGAAAAAGCGCGAACACGTGAGATTGGAACAATCGCACTTCGGCGCCTGCCTGCGAAATGCTCACGCCCGGTCGCAGCCTGCCGATCACCGGCATATAATCTCCGGCCCAGTACGTGGCAGGGTTTTGTGGCTCATTGTGCAACGGAACCCACAGCTGCGATTTTGCCGAAGGAAAGTTGAAGTCCGCGGGCATGACGCCGACGACCTCACGACTGATCCCTTCGAGTGCGATCGACTTGCCGACGATGGCCGGATCGCCGCCGAAACGTTGCTCCCACAGATCGTGACTGAGAATGACGTAGTTATCCCGGCCGGGCGCGTCTTCACCGGAGGCAAACGTGCGTCCTAGCTCTGGGCGCGTGCCAAGGATGGAAAAAAGTTCCGCCGAAACGGCCGTGCCGGTCAGCCGGACGGGTTCGCCAACGTGCGTGAGGTTGAACTCGTGGCCTTCGGCATAGGCGGCCACATCCATGGTGTTAATCTGCTCGCGCATCGCCGCAAACGCGCCCTTGGGATAAGTCCCGGTGATGCTCACCAGTTCCGCCGGGCGGGGATAAGGAAGAGGCTGGAGGAGGATCCCACTGACCAGACTAAAAATTGCGGTATTCGCGCCAATGCCGAGCGCAAGAGTAAAAGCAGCCACGGCCGTGAAGCCAATGCTCTTGCGCAACTGCCTTAAACCAAAACGAACGTCCTGAAATATACCGGTCATGTTTCTCCTCATCATTATTCGTAATGCAAAGCGACCATCGGCTCGACTTTGGCGGCGCGGCGCGCGGGCAGATAACCAGCGAACAGCGCCACGACGATCATCGCGAGCATGGCCGCGGCAATGCTCAGCGGGTCATAGAACTTGAGTCCGAACAGGAAACTCGCGGCGATATGGCTGGCGATCGGCGCTAACGCCAGTCCTAAAACGATTCCAGCGATAACCAAGCCGAGGGTTTCTCGAAGCACGATCCACAAAACGTGTTGGCGGCCTGCACCAAGTGCGAGACGCACGCCGAATTCATTGGTGCGGCGAGCGACTCCGTACGACATGAGGCCATACAAACCGATGCACACCAGAAGAGCCGCCAAGCCGCCAAAAAACGTGGAGAGTTGCGCGACCAGGCGATGGTTGAGTACGGAGTCGTCGACGATCTGGGCGAGCGTGGTGAATTCCCCTACCGGAAGATTGGGATCGATCTCGCCCGCGGTTTTCTTGATCCCGGCGGCAACCGCGCTCGCACCTCCCGAGTAGCGCGCAATAAAGCTGTAGAGAAATCCCGGATGCTGCGCGTGCGGATAAAATGCCGCCGGCATCGGCTTCTCGCCCAGCCTCATGTATTTCGCGTCTTTTACAACGCCGACGACTTCGATATCCAGCCACTCCGGGTCCGGCTTCGCTCCCGGACTCCCTCCAATCGTGAAGCTGCGGCCCACCGGCGTTTCGCCGCCGAAATAGATCCGCGCCATCGTCTGATTGATCACTGCGACGTGGCGCGATGTCGCCGTGTCTTCTGGTTCCAGGCTCCTGCCGAGCACGATGGGCATTCCCATGGCCTCGAAATATTTCTGACCCACAATGTTGTGATCCACCTCCGGATCGTGATCCTGTCTCGGCCGCCCCGCTACCACTACCGCGTCGGTCCACCCGCCTCCGCTGAAAACTTCAAACGCAAAACTTGCCGCGCGCACACCCGGTAAAGCGTTCACGCGCTGCTCGATCATCTGCATCACGTTTTCCCAGCGAGCGTCTTGCTGGTAGCCGGCGCCATCGGGATCGAATGAAGTTGTCAGGACATTCTGTTTGTTGAAGCCGGTATCGATATTGGCGAGGTTTACCAGACTGCGAAGAAAAAGTCCTGCGCCAACCAGCAAGACTAAGGAGAGAGCGACTTGTCCGACGATGAGGGCGCGAGCCAGGCGGTTGCGGGAACGGGTAGCGGTGGTGCCGCGTCCTTCTTTTAAGGACGGAACCAACTCAAAACTAGTGGCGTACAAAGCAGGGGCGGTGCCGAACAAGACGACGGTCAGCATCGCGACCAGCACGGTGAAGCCGAGTACCTTGGCATCGGGAGTGACGCTGACAGGAAGCGTTTCGGACCCGGTGGACGCCATCCTTAATAAGAGATGCGTTGCCCACCACGCCGACCAGACGCCAAGAATGGCTCCGGTTCCACCGAGCAGCGCGCTCTCCACGAGCAACTGGCGGACTAAGCGGAGCCGCGCCGCCCCCATCGACATGCGGACGGCAATTTCGCGTTGCCGCGCGGTGGCGCGGGCGAGCAGCAGATTCGCCACATTGGCGCAAGCCACGAGAAGAACCAGCGCCACGACTACCATGAGAATCTTCAAGGGATAAGAAAACTCGTGTCGAAGTTGCGAGAGACCGGTTGCGGCTGGCGTCAGATCGATGCTGGCGTGCTGGATATCCTCAAGTTGCTTGGGGCTGGGTTGAGGCCCAGCGTACCCACGAATGATTTGTTGGAACAGCAGATTGGTATTGGCGCCGGCTTGCTCTGCGCTCACGCCGGGTTTGCGCCGCGCGATTATGAAGAGGGATTGGAAAAGATTCTGGTCGAGGCCATTCCAGCCGGGAGAAATTTCTTTCTCCATGGCGAGTGGAATCCAAAGGTCCGGCGATTGGCCGACCGTGACGCCAAAAAATTCGGGAGGGGCAACGCCGATCACGGTGTAGACCGTGGATCGGATGGTCACGGTTTTGCCCACTGCGGCAGGATCTTTGCCAAATCGCTTCTGCCACCACGAGTAGCTGGCGACTCCAATGGGGTGGCCACCGGGCGCCTGATCGTCGGCGTCGGTGAGAACTCTGCCAACCACTGGATTCACACCCAGCACGTTGAAGTAGGTGCCGGAAACCAGTTCGACGTCGATCTTCTCCAGATTCGATCCGCCCGCAACCCGGCCATGCGTGCTGAACGGAATGCTGTCGATCGCGGCTACGTCGGAGAACACCTGGTTCTTTTCACGGAACTCGCGGAAGAACGGGTAGGAAAAAAGCTGCCAGCTTCGATTGGGCAGATCGTCGATGCTTCCTCTCCAATTACCATTCCCGAAGAGCATCAGCTGCTCTGGTTGGCGCACGGGGAGGCTGCGCAGCAGAACCGCATTGAGCAGGCTGAAGATGGCCGTGTTGGCACCGATACCCAGAGCGAGGGTGAGCACCGCGATGGCGCCGAAAGCGGGATTCTTGCGCAGCTGGCGCAAAGAGTATCGCAGGTCCTGGTTGAGTCCAATCATCATGAGTTCCTTCATTCGTAACGCAGCGCTACTATGGGATCGACTCTGGTGGCGCGATAGGCGGGCAAATATGCCGCAAGAAGCACTGCGCCGAGCAGAAGCAGCGGCACCAGAGCCAAGGTCGTTACATCGAAACGGCTGACCTGATAGAGCGTTGATTCGAGCGCGCGAGAAACGAAGAGCGAGATGCTCAGCCCGAGCATGCAGCCAGCCAAGCCCAGCAGAGCTGCGCGACTAAGCACTTGCCAATAAATGCTAGTGCGGTTCGCGCCCAGCGCGATGCGCACGCCGAATTCGCGGGTGCGTTCAGCGACAAAGTAGGACACCACTCCGAAGAGTCCGACGGCCGCGAGGATCAAGGTGATCACGGCGAAGTTCGCCAACAGCAGCACCGTGAAACGTTTTTGGGCCAGCGATTCCGAAACCAGACTGGCCAGGCTGCTGGAGTTGTAAATGGGCAAGTCTTTATCCACATTCCACACCTGGCGCTGGACCGTGGCGAACAATCCTGGAGTGATGCCGGTCGTCCGCAGAACGAATGCAGTGCGCCCGCTGGCCCCGCTTTCCACCTGAAACATGGAGTTGTAAATCATCGGCGGCGGATCGGCATCGAGCGCGGAGATATGAACGTCACCGGCTACGCCGATGATCGTGAACAGCGCTCGATCCCCCCAGTAAAATCGCTGTCCCACCGGATCGATGCCGTGGAAGAACTGTTTCGCCATGGTTTGGCTGATGATGGCAACGTCGGGGGTGTCAGGGCGGTCGTCGTCGGAGAAATCTCTGCCTTCGAGCAACGGAATTTGCATCGCCCGAAAATAGCCGGGGCTGACGAGGGAGTTCTCCGCCAAGTGAAAATCGTCGGGCGCGGCATGCTCGAGACGGAAGCCGATCTGACGCGTGTCGCTGAGGGGAAGATGACTGGCTGCGGCACCCCCGGTCACCCCCGGCAAATGCCGCAGACCATCCAGCAATTCCTGTTGGACTGCTCTTCTTTTCGCGGGTTCGGGGTAGCGGGCGCGATCGAAAAGAGTGCGCACGATGTAAACGCCCTCGGGATTAAATCCAGCTGGAGAATTCAGCAAATGAACAAAGCTCCGGAGCAAAAGACCGCCAGTCACCAGTAGAACGACTGCCGACGTCATCTCGAAAATGGCAACGGCATATTGCAGGTTGCGGGTGCTGCGGGCCGGTCCCGCCTGGGTGGATTCCCTGAGCGCCATCACGGGAGCGGTTTTCGACAATCTCCATGCAGGAACGAAACCGAAGCCCACCGCAGAAATCACGGACACCGCCAATGTGAACAGGAGAGCGATGGGGTGCAGGCCGACACCATGCAAGCGGGGCACATCCGCTGGGCCGAAGCGCTGAACACCAACGATTAATAGCTGAGCAAAAATGATTCCTGCGGAACCCCCGGCGACGGCGAGCAAGAGGCTTTCGATCAGACATTGGCTGAGAACGCGAGTGCGGCTTGCCCCGATCGCGGCGCGGATCGCCATTTCGTGGTGGCGATGGCTGGCGCGGGCGAGCAGCAGGTTGGCGACATTGGCGCAAGCCACCAGCAACACGCAAGCAACCGCAAGCGCCAGCAGCAACAGGAGCGGCCGCGCTTTCTCCGTTGTGTGCCGGGCAAAGGCGTAGGCGTGGGGTACAACCCGAATGGTGCCGGAGTATCCATATTGCTGCATGAAATGGTTGGCGATACTTTCGACATCTTCCTGCGCCTGAGTCAGCGTGACCTCCGGCTTGAGCCTGCCCAGCAGACCTACTCCAAATTCCATGACACGGTTTTCGGGAGCTAAGCGGGCGGGATCGAAGGCGATCGGCACCCACAAATCTGCCATTTCGGAAAGCGGCGCTCCGTCAAAGGGAAAGTGGAATGAATCCGGCATTACGCCAACGACCGTATACGGCTGCTCATCAAGTTTGATGGTGTGGCCGAGGATGTTTTTGTCGGAACCATAACTTCGTCGCCATAGCCCATACGACAGGACCACAACTTTGCTCGCGCCGCTGCGATCCTCTTCTTCGGTGAAGGCGCGGCCCAGGATCGGAGAAACGCCAAGCAAGGGAAACGCGGAGGCAGAAATCCTTGCCGCATTCACCCGCAAGGGCTGACCGGCTCCGGTCAGATTGAAGCCATCGGCCTCGTAAGCTGCGACCTGAGAAAAGGAATGGTTCTGCGCGCGATAATCCTGATACTCGCCGGCCGCGACTCCGATCTCGTCGCTCCCCTCCGCCGGCAGCGTTTCGGTGACAGTCACCAACTGATCTGGCTGACGGTAGGGGAGCGGCCGCAGCAAGACGGTGTCGACCAGGCTGAACAGCGCCGTGCTCGCCCCCACGCCCAGCGCCAAAGTCAGGACGGCTATCGTGGCGAAGCCGCGATTCTTGGCCAGTTGGCGCAGTCCAAATCGCAAATCTTGCAGCAGGTTTGTCATCACTCCGGTTACTCCGTTCGCAAAGTTTCCGCCGGATCGAGTTTTGCCAGGCGCAATGCCGGAAGCAGGCTGGCCAGCGTGGCGATGGCAAGGATTACCGCAATCACGATCGCGAGAGTTAACGGGTCGTAGTAGCGGATGCCGTATAACTGGTTGCGCAACACGCGCAGCACCAACAGCGAGACGGCAATCCCCAGCAACAGTCCATAGATTGCGGCGCGCAGGCCGTCGGAACCGACATCGAGAATTGCCGCTCGGATGGAAGATCCGAAGGCGATGCGGATACCGAACTCGCGCCTGCGCTGCGCGACTAAATTCGAAACCAGGCCATATACACCCAGGGCTGAGAGAAGCAGCGCGAGCCCGGCGAGGGTCGCGATCAGAGCGACCTCGATTCTTTGGCGAGCCAGGTTTTGAGCAAGGAGTTCCGGCATCGAATAAAAACCGGAAAATGGCAATTGCGAGTCGATGCGCGCCAGCGCCTGCTGCATAGCGTGCTGGGTTCCTTGGAGAGGCTGTCGGGTGCGCACAATCCAGCTGGGTTGGAACCAGACATGGGCGACATTGATTAATCCCTGGTCGGTCTGACTAGCGGGCAGATACAACACAGGCTCGGTCGTGACCGGTTGATCAGCAGCCATCCCAGGAGACTTGATGACATTCTCCACGACGCCAACGATGGAGTAGACATGTTTGGAAGTCTCGACATGCCGGCCGATAGGATACGGCTCACCGAAAAACTCGCGCGCAAAATCCACATTGATGACGGCCACGGGAAGGGAATTCGGGGTATCGCTTTCCGTGATGCCGCGCCCCGCCAGAACTGGAATCTTTAAGACATGGAAATATCCTGGCGTGACGTAGGCCATGCTTGATCCCCAGTCTTTACCGGCGAACTTGCCGTCAAGAATCTTGACGCCGTCGTTGAGGCCGCGCTCGTAGGGCAGGCTCAATCCGACGGCGGCATCCTCGACGCCAGGAATTTTCCGCATTTCAGTGACGCTGCGGTCGAGAAGGTTCTGAAAGGCGGCGGGGTTACGGTAACGGGCATCGTCGAGTGAGAGCTTCGCCGATACGACATTGGCCGGATCGAAGCCCTTGGGCAGGGTTTGTAAATGAATCAGGGTGCGGACGAGCAGACCTGCGCCTCCGAGAAGAACGATGGTGAGCGCTACTTCGCCGCTGACCAGCACCTGGCGCAGGCGACTCGAACCTTGCACCACGGTGTGACTGCCGGCCGCGATGGAGGAACGAAGGTCGACGCGGCGAACCTGTAAAGCTGGCAGGGCAGCAAACAGCAGGCTGGCCAGAACGGAGGCGGCGAAGGTAAACGCGAGCACTCTGGCGTCGATGCTGAGGCCGCCGAGCGGCAACAACGAATCCGGTAAAAAGCCTTGCAGCCATGCGAGCGTAACCGTCGCGAGCAACAGTCCAGCACCGGCGCCCAGCAGGGCGATCACGAGTCCTTCGGCCCACAACTGGCGCAAGATCTTCCAGCGGGTCGCTCCTAAGGCGAGTCGCGTGGCCAACTCCGGGGTGCGGCGCGTAATTCGGACCAGCATGAGGCCCGCCAGATTCGTGCAGCCAATGAGCAGGACCAGACCGACTGCCAACATCAGCAGCAGAACCGGCTGGCGCATGCCGTTGTCCAAATTTTGCGCGAGGGGCGAGGCGTAAAACCAGCCGTGGAATTTTTCCTTCGCAGCCTCGTCAATCCAGTCTTTTCGGATGTGCGAAAGTTCGGCGGCAACCTGTTGCCAGTTCGCGCCCGGCTTCAGGCGAAGAATAATCTCGCAGTTCTGGCCTCCGCATTCGCCGCTCTGGTGAGGCTGCAAAGGAGTCCAGAGATCGGCGATGCCTGTCACCTGCGCGTCCCGCGGCAGAATTCCAACCACCGTGTAAGGCTCGCCCTTGAGCGTAATCGCCTTGCCAATGATGTCCCGATCGCCATGCAACGCGGATTGCCAAAGAGCATAACTAAGGATGACCGCATTGGGGCCGCTGGGCCGGTCTTCTTCGGCGCTGAAGCTGCGGCCGAGTATAGGAGCGATGCCCAGCACGTTGAAGTATTGCGCCGATACGCGCATGTCTTGCACATAACGAATTTCGGCGCCTGGTCCGGAGCCGGCCACCAGATTTACGCCACTGGTTCCTCCAAAAACCGCGGCGTGGACGGAAGGCACCTGATCGCGGACTTCTTCCCAGGTCTTGCCGTCCTGCGTGGGATCGTCATCGCGCGCGAACTGGCCGGTTTGCGCTGAAATGCCTTCCGCATGGCGAATCACCACTGCGAGCCGATCGGGCTCAGGGTACGGCAAAGGCCGCAATAAGAACCCGTTTACCAGGCTGAAGATGGTCGTGTTGGCGCCAATGCCGAGCGCGAGGGTGAGGATCGCGATGGCCGCAAACGCGGGACTCTTGTGCAACTGGCGAAGTGCGTAGCGAAGATCTTGTGCCATGCCTGTCATAAATATCACTCGTAACGCAGAGCGGTAATGGGTTGCACTCGAACGGCGCGGCGCGCGGGCACGCAAGCCGCCAGCAAAGCGACGGTTGCGATCGCCAGGGTAACGATCGCCAAAATCGCGGGGTCGCGGTAGGAAATTCCGAAGAGCTGGCTTTTTACGAAATTTCCCAGAGCGAGCGACAGCGGTATGGCGACGGCGACACTCCAGCTGGTAATCGTCAAAACTTCGCGAAGCACCATCCCGACGACGGCGGCGCGAGTTGCACCCAGCGCCATGCGTACGCCGATCTCGCGCGTGCGTTGGGCGATGGAGTAGGCCAGCACTCCATAGAGACCAATGGCCGCAATGAAGGCAGCGACCAGGCCGAAACAGCTCGCCAGGAATGAGAGCATGCGCTCGGAGGTCAGGGTCGAGTCGATTTCCGAATTCATCGACTGCAGAGAGTCGATGACCAGTTTCGAATCGATTCCTCCCACGGCGGCGCGGACCGTGCTGGCCGCGGCTGCGGGAGCCCGACGGGTTCGGATGTACACAGCAACTGAACCCGGTTCCGCATCCTGAAAGATTGGGGCATAGAAGATGGGCGCTGGTTTGTCGTGCAGACTGTAGTGCTTGGCATCTTTGACAATGCCCACGATAAGCATGTTTTTGTGGCCGGCGGAGAATGTCTTGCCCAAAGCTTGATCTGCGCTCCCAAAAAACTTGCGCACGAAACTTTCATTGATCACGACCACTTTTGCAGTAGCGGGAGTGTCGCTGTCGTTGAACACTCGGCCCGCCACCAGCGGAAGCTGCAAGGCCGTGAAATAGCCGGGCGTAACATGCTCCCACTCGAAGCTCATCCGTTCTCCCTCTTGCGCCTGGTACCCGGGGACCTGGATCGAAAATGTGTCGTTGGAGCGCGCCAGAACCGGGTCGTCGGTCATTCCGACCGACTGAACTCCCGGCTCCGAGCTGAGCGTATCGAGCAAGCGCTTGTACAAAGGCGCGACTGCGCTGGGTTGATAGCCTGCGAGGAGCGGGTCGAGTTGGAAGGTGAGCAGATGATCGGTGACAAAGCCGACGTCCACCGATTTCAAGTTGGCGAGAGTGCGACTGAACAGTCCGGCGCCGACCAGCATCAGCAGGCTCAGGCCAGTCTGCACGCCTACCGTCAGGCGGCGAAACCTGGCGTGACTCAATTCGCCGGTTCCGGTTTGCTGTTTGAGCGCAGCCGTCACCTTGGGGCGATAAAATTGGATCATGGGCGCCAGGCTGAAGAGCACACTGGCGATCAGAGAAACTGCGAAGCAGAACAGCACGACGCGCGAATCTGGAGTGGGCGAAAGCGAAGTCATTCCTGCGGTGGTCGCCGTGGGGTTGATCAAGTGGATCAGAGCTTTCGCGCACAACGGAGAAAGAGCGAGCCCGCAGAATCCGCCGATCAACGCGATGGCGAGGCCTTCCACAAGTAACTGGCCGATGATTTTGGGGCGAGTTGCGCCCAGCGAGTAACGCACCGACATTTCCCTGGTGCGGCCAGCGGCCCGCACCAGCAGCAAGCTGCCCACGTTGGCGGTCGCCATCAGCGTGAGCAGGCCAACCATCCCCATCAGGATGAGGAGCGGCACACGCAAGTTTTCGCGCAGAGGCGAGAATCCTTTGGAAGCGTCGAGCAGCGTCAGATAACTTTTCGCCACAAACTGCTCGCGAAAGCGCTCGCTCTTTCCGCTGATGCTTGGCAGTTCCATCGCGCGCAGCGCCTTCCAAAGCGGGTTGATTCCCGCTTCGGCCTGCTGCACCGTCACGCCGGGCTTGAGCCGCGCGACGATGTTCAGCCACTTCGATCTGCGATCCTCCAGTTCGTCCCATTCCGGGGTCATCTGCGCCTTCATGGTGATGGGGACAAAGAAGTCGGGCACGGTTCCCCCAATTACGCTGTCGAACCCGGGTTGCACGACGCCAATGATGGTGAACGGATTCCCATTGATCAGGATTGCCTGGTTGATTACCGAGCGATCGGCGCCGAAGTATTGCGTCCAATAGCGGTAACTCAACACGACCAGCGGGGCGGAGCCACGCGTGGCGCTGTCATCGGGGATGAAGAGACGACCGAGCGCAGGCTGGACGCCCAGAACCGAAAAATAATCTCCGCTGACCAGTTCGCTGTTGGCGAGGCTGGGAGTGTTTCGCCATTGGACTCCGACCTGGGCCGGAAACATACATAGCATTCCGGAGAAGACGCTATTCTGATCGCGCAGGTCGCGATACATGGGGTAGGAAAAATAATCCTGTTCCTGGCCTCCGTACGAGCTGGTATGGCCGGTGTCCGATCCCGTGAACTTGAGCATGACCAGGCGATCCGGCTCGGCGACCGGCAGCTGTCTGAGCAAAACCTGATCGACGAGCGAGAAGATGGCGGTATTGGCGCCGATGCCCACAGCCAGCGTGAGCACCGCAACCGCCGTGAATCCCGGATGCTGGCGCAATTGCCGGAGTGCGTAACGCAAATTCTGCATCACCGTCTGCATAGTCCCTCACTCATACCGTAGTGCCACCATAGGGTCGACCTTGGCGCTGCGGCGGGCGGGAATCCAAGCAGCCATCAAAGCGACGAAAACCAGCGCGAGCGTTGTCAGCGCTAACGTAACGGGGTCATTGGCTCGAATGCCGAACAGAAGCGAACTGATCCAGCGAGCGGCGGCCAGGGAACCGACGATTCCCAGGACCGCTCCGATCACAATCCACAAAGAAGCCTGGCGCACCATCATGGTGACCACGTTCTTGCGGGTTGCGCCCAGTGCCATGCGGACGCCGATCTCTTGGGTACGCTGATTCACTAATAAGGAGACGACGCCATAAATTCCCAATGCAGTCAGTAGCAGTCCAACGATAGCGAAAAATGAAAGCAGGGCAGCGCTGAAGCGGGGGCGCGCGGCGAGCTTGGCCACGCTCTGGCTTAGAGTGGCCGTCTCGACAGGGATGGTAGGATCGAGCGCGGCGACCACGTCGCGTAATTCCAGCGCGACAACTTGCGGCTGGATTGCCCCGCGGACGACCATGCTGATCCGCTGCGAATCCGGATAGTTGAAGACGATGTCGTTATCTGTATGATGGCGGACCATGTAGTATTCCGGACCAGCCTGACCGCCCAGTCCCTGGTTTTGCGTGTTGCCCGTGATTCCGACGATCGTGAACGGAGTGCTGAGCGCCTCGCGCTGGGTGTGAAACTGAATGGTTTTGCCCAGAGCGTCTTGATTTGGGAAGAGGCGCTGGGCTAACGCTTGATTGAGAATGATGGCGCGGGCTGCCGGAACACGGTCCGGTTCACTGAATGCTCGTCCGCGAAGCAGCGGGATCCCGAGCACAGAAAAATAGTTGGGCGTGACGTCGCGCCATCCTACAATGCCACCCACCCCTTCGTCGTCGGCGAGCGGCGGCTGGCCTTCTGCCTGCAGCGCGAAAAAGGGCATGGTGCGATCGGGAGGGTTCGGCGGAAGCGAATCACTTAGTGCGGCAGAACTGATACCAGGGAGTTGGTCGAGTTTCCTTTCTACCTCTTCGAAAAATGAGAGCCTCTGCTGGGCCGTGGAGTATTTTTGCTGGCCTAGCGTGAAGTGGGCGGTCACAATATTTTCTGTACTGAGGCCGAGAGGCTCGGTTTCAAGATTGCGGAGACTTCGGACAAATAACGATGCGCTCGCAAGCAAAACGACAGCCATCCATACCTGCGTGACCAGCAATACTTGCCGCATGTGCCCGCGGCGTCCGGCTGCTGCCCCCTTGACGCTCAGCATTGGAATCGGCTTCTCCAAGGCGGGTACCGCTCCGAAGAGGATTCCAGACGCGAGCGATAGCAGCAACGCGAAAAACAGAATCCGCGGATCAACCGAGGCCTGGGAGAGTCGCGGAATTCCCGCAGGCGCCAAGGACACGAATGTACGAATGATCAAATAGGCGAGGCCCGTGCCGCCAACACCGGCGAAAGCTGCCAGTGCAAAGGTCTCAGTTAATCGTTGCTGGAATAGGCGGACGCGTCCCGCGCCCAGAGCCGAGCGGACAGCAAGTTCCTGCCGCCGCGTTGCAGCGCGAGCCAGCACAAGATTAGCAGCATTGGCGCAAGCGATCAGAAGAACCGCCAGCGCCGAGAGCAACAACAGCCAAGCTGCGCGGCGGGAATCGTGAATCTGCAAGTCGCGAATAGAACGAACCTGCAGGCGAAGTACCTGCCGAAAATTAGATGGCGCCGATTGCACGAAATCGCGGAATAGGGGCTCCAGTTCTGCTTTGGTTTGTGCAACTGTGGCGTCGAGTTTCATGCGGCCGAAAACGCGAACCACAGCGCCGAGTTGATGGCGCTGCGCGATGGATTGGTCGAGTGCCTGAGGAATCACAAGATCAGTACGGGCGAGGGTCGGAAACTCGAAATCGCGCGGCAGCACTCCCACGATTTGGGTTGGCTGGCCATCCACCGAAATCGTGCGTCCGACTACATCCCGGTCTCCGCCGAAACGGTCCTGCCACAACCGGTAGGCGAGCAGTGCGACTCTGGGCGCATTGACCTGATCTTCTTCACGATTAAAATTGCGGCCCAGGATCGGCTGGATCTCGAAGGTGGGCAAAAATGTAGAGGCCACCGCTGCGCACGCGAGCCGCACCGCGTGATCGTCGGTAAGATCGCAATCTCGAACGCCCGTGGAGGAAGTGAAGCTGGTGAAGGCAGTCTGATGTTGACTCCAGTCGAGATAGTTGCCGGCAAAAAGGAATTCGCCATCAATGATCGGTGCGGTTACTCCGACCGATACGAGTTCGTCGTCGTGCGGATAAGGCAGACTCCGGAAAAGGATGCGGTCGACCAGACTGAACATTGCGGTGGCCGCCCCGATTCCCAACGCGAGGGTGAGGACGGATACGGCTGCAAAGCCCGGGCTCTTCCGAAGCTGGCGCAGTGCGTAACGTATGTCCTGGAGGAACCTGTTCGTCATCTGCATATTCACTCGTCCCGCAATGCCACCATGGGATCGACTTTCGAAGCCCGGTAAGCCGGGACGACGGTTGCTAGAAAGCCGACGATCACGAGCAGTGCTGCGACTGCCACAAAGGTCAGCGGATCGCTGGGCGCAATCTGGTAAATCAGGCTCGACATCACCCGGCCGAAAGCCAGCGCAGCAATGATTCCGATGGCAAGACCGAGCAGGGTGGGCTTCATACCTTCGAGAATGACCATTCGCAGCACATCGCCGAGGCGCGCGCCCAGAGCCATGCGAATGCCGATCTCGTTGACCCGCCGTTTCACGCTGTAGGAAAGCACGCTGTAAATACCAATTGCGGCCAGGATCAGAGCGAGGGCCGCGAAAGCGCCGAGCAGCAACGTATCGAATCGCGGTTGCGATAAGGAACCGGCTACCACGTCATCCATGGTCAGGATGTCGCGCAAGGGAATTTCCGGGTCCACCTGATGGACGGCGTCGGCGATCGCCGATGTGACTCCGGCTGGATTGGTGGCCGTGCGCACCACCAAAGTCATGGGGAAAGAACCCCATCCTCCCATCGTGGGCGCGGAAACTTGATCGAGGGAGACGTAAAGGGCGACCGCGGGCCGAGTCTGGTCCAAGCCATCGAGCTTGACGTCGCCTACAATTCCGACCACCTCGCGAGAAATGTCCGGGAAGAAAGTTAGGCTCAGGTGCTTTCCGATGGGGTCTTCACCCGGCCAGAACTGCCGGGCCATGGATTCGCTGATCAAGACCGCTCCCGGCCGGCCCGCCGCGTCGCTGTCGTCAAGGTCGCGCCCACGCAGCACAGGGATGCGCATCGCACTCATATATCCGGGGCTGATCAGGCGGACGTCGACTTCCGGTTGCTCCGACATGGCCACGACTGGCCTGCCTGCGATGGCAATGGGCTGGTGCGACCCGTCTCCGTTGAGAGGGATGTCGTCAATTACTCCGGCAGAAACCACCGAAGGGAGAGAGCGTACACGCTGGAGCACTTGATCGAAAAACCGGATCTGATCTGCGGGCTGAGGAAACTTGTTCTGCGCGACTGCAACGCCTGCGGTCAGAACGCCATGAGAATCGAAGCCTGGATTCAGTCCCCGCAGGCGCTGGAAGCTGCGAATCAGCAATCCCGCGCCGATCAGTAGAACCAGCGAGAGTGCTACTTCGGAAACTACGAGAGCAGTTCTGGTGCGATGACCGGTTGAATCGCTGCCGGTGCGGCCCAGTCCCTGCTTGAGCGTTTGGCTCACATTCTTGCGAGCCAGGCGCAGGGCTGGCAGGATTCCGGCGAGGGCGCCCGTCAGCAGGGAAACCGCGGCCGTGAAGAGAAGCACCTTGAGATCGAGGCCAATTTCCACCGACTGCGGAAGCTTGTCAGCGAGGAATGCCTTGATGAGCCGCACGCCAAAAGGCGCGTAGGCCAGGCCGAGTGCTCCGCCGGCCAGCGACAGCAACATTGATTCGGTCAGCACCTGGCGTAACAAACGCGACGACGTGGCGCCGAGCGCAGTCCGGATCGCGATCTCCTTCTGCCGGCTGAATCCTTTCGCCAGAATGAGGTTGGCTACGTTCACGCATGCGATGAGAAGCACGCAAGCGACCGCTCCCAACAGCACCAGCATGGCCGGACGCACATCGCTGACCATGTCGTCATGCAGCGGGACTACGACGGCGCCCCAGCCTTTATCGTCGGCGGGGTAGAGTTGCTCGAGGCGGCTGGAGATGGTATTCATCTCAGCCTGCGCCTGGGCCACATCGACTCCGGGCTTGAGGCGGGCGATGACTACGTAATGATGTTCCCCGCGTACGGCGCGTTCGGCGTCGGTCCAGGCCATGGGAGTCCACATCTGGGCATAATCAGGAAAGCGGAAATCCGGCGGCATCACGCCAGCTACCAGGAAATTCCGCCCATCCATCGTTATGTCGTGTCCGACCACATCGCGATTCGATCCAAAATGCTCCTGCCAGAACCGGTAGCTCAGAACCACGACGTTGGAACGGCCGAGCTGATTTTCCGCGGGCAATAACACACGGCCCAGCATGGGCTGAACGGATAACGTCTGGAAGAATTCCGGTGAAACTGCACAGGCGTCTATCCGCTCCGGCTTGGTGCTGTTAGTCAGGGTGAAGCCGCGATAGGAGTAGATCGCCATTGGCTCGAAAACATGATTCTGGTTCTGCCAATCGAGATAGTTCGCCGGGGACACCGTGAAAGTCGTCATGCCCGGGAAACTCTTGGCAGGCGGAACGTGCCAGACTCGCACCAGCTTGGCGGGATCGTGAAATGGAAGAGGGCGAAGGAGCACGCCGTTCACAACGCTGAAAATTGCGGCATTGGCGCCGATGCCGAGAGCCAGCGTGATCAGCGCCACCGCGCTGAAGCCGGGACTCTTGCGCAACTGGCGCAGCGCGTAGCGAATATCTTGGATTAAGGTTGTCATAGCTCTTCACTCGTAGCGCAGAGCCTCCACCGGATCGACCTTTGCCGCGCGGCGTGCCGGGATGTAGCTGGCTAGAATGGCGATGGTGGCCAGGAAGAACATTCCGCTGGCAAACGTGATCGGATCGGTGGGACGAATCTCGAATAGAAGGCTCGCCAGCAAACGTGTAAAAAAGAGTGCCGCCGCAGTGCCGATTACCGTGCCAACGATCGCCAGGCGCAATCCTTGTCCCACGACAAGACGCAGCACGTCGCTGCCATGAGCGCCCAAGGCCAGGCGAATTCCTATTTCGTGGGTGCGGCGCACTACTGCGTAGGCGATCACGCCATAGATGCCGATCGCGGCCAGCGCCACCGCGAGCAGTGCAAAGCCGGTGAGCAGCAGGAGTGTGAAGCGCCGCGAAGCCGTGGACTCGTGGATGACCTGATCCAGGGTGCGGACCTGAGCGACTGCTAGTTCACGATCCAGGCCCCACACGGCGACTCTCAACTGGGAGGCCACGCTCGCGTCATCTCCGGTGGCGCGAACGGCTACGGCCAAAGCCCTGGCGGGAGGATCGTACTGCGCGAATGGCCGGTAGGAATGCGGCGCGGTCGCGGTGTCGAGTGAACTTTGTTTCACGTCGCCGACCACGCCCACAATCGTGATCCACGGATCAGTCGATTCGGGAGGGCCCTGCTTGATGCGCCGGCCAATCGGGTCCTGATTGGGCCAGTAACGCTGGGCGAACGAGTCGCTGACAATCATTACCGGAGTGGAGTCGAGCTTGTCTTGCTCGGTGAAAAATCGCCCGCGAAGCAGCGGCGCGCCTATCGTCTGAAGATAATCTCCGAGAATGACTGAGTTGTAGCAAGTGTTGAGACCCGCTCCAGCAGGAGCCTGGTAACCCTCCGGGGTAAAAATCTCGAGCCAGCTTCCTTCCAGCGGGAGATCGGTGGAAGCACCTGCGGTCTTCACACCGGGCAATTGCTCCAGACGTAGCATCAATTCGCGATAAAAGCTGCGGACCTGGGTGGATGCGGTGTAGTGCGCGGAAGGCAGATTCAACGACGCGGTCAGAACGTGTTCGGATTGCACTCCAGGATTGGTCTCGAGAACGCGCTGAAAGCTGCGCACCAACAGTCCGGCGCCCACCAGGAGCACCATCGACAAAGCGATTTCTGTGACGACCAGCATGGAGCGCATGCGATGATGCTGCGGACCCTGTACGGCGCTGCGACCTCCTTCTTTCAGCGCGTCACTCAATGCGGCCTGCTCGGCGGCAAACGCCGGCACTACGCCGAAAACGAGGCCCGTGATCACGGCCAGCCCCACGGTGAAGGCAAGCACGGGAAGATTAAGGCCGATCTCATTGGCACGGGGAATGCTAGCGGGCATGAGATACACCAGAGTCCTGGTCGTCCAGAAGGCGAGCGCGAGCCCGAGACCAGCGCCCATGGCCGCCAACAACATGCTTTCCACAGTCCACTGGCGGAAAAGCTGAATGCTCTTTGCGCCGAGGGCACGGCGAACCGCCAATTCTCGTTGCCGATCGGCCGCACGGCTCAGTAGAAGATTCGCTACGTTGGCGCAGGCGATCAGCAATACGAATCCGACCGCGCCCAGCAGCAGCCAAAGCAAAGTTCTGGCATTGCCCACAACTTGATCGGTGAGCGGCTGGGCCAGCGCCTCAAGTTTCGCCGAGTTGCGAAATTCCGCAGGGTAAGTTTCCAGGATCCGATGAGCGACCGTTTGCAGGTCGGCATCAGCCTGCGCGACGCTCACCCCGGGCTTCAACCGGGCCATCACGCTGAAGTTGAAGTTGTCGCCGATGGCAGTCAATTCATCATGGGTGAATGCCATCGGTACGAACACGTCCGCCGGTTCGCCCTGCGCCATCCCTGGAAGTGGGAAAGAAAAAGTTTTCGGCATGACGCCAACGACCGTGTAGGGGAAGCGATCTAACGTAATCGTCTGCCCGATGATGTGGGCATCGGATCCAAACCGACGCTGCCATAGCCCGTAACTCAACATGGCTACGAGATGTCCCGGCTGGTCTTCATCCGCGCTAAAAGCTCGGCCGACGGCAGGCTCCGTGCCCAGAACCGAAAACAGATTGGCATTCACTCGTTCGGCGACGACTCGTTCGGGCGCAGTCTGGCCGGAAAGGTCAAATCCGGTGGCGGAGAAAGCCGCGGCCCCGGTGAATACCTGATTCTCACGCTGTAACTGAACGACGTCGGGCGCGCTCACAGGGATCGGTTCCGGACTGGCCATGGGAATCCGTTCCTTAACCAGCACAAGTTGTTTGGGATCGCGATAAGGGAGAGGATGCAGGACGACCGCATCGACAACACTGAAGATGGCGCTGTTTGCGCCGATCCCGAGCGCCAGCGTGAGGACTGCTATCGCCGTGAAGCCGGGGTCCCGGCGCAACTGCCGCCATGCATAGCGAAGATCCTGAGATAGTCCGCTCATACTTCCTCACTCGTAGCGCAAAGCGACCATGGGATCGACCTTGGCCGCGCGGCGTGCGGGCACGCAGCTCGCCACCAATCCAACCACCAGAAGCACCAGCGCCACGCCGCAAAACGTGAGCGGGTCAAGAGGACTGATGTTGTAGATCTGGTTGGCGACAATGCGCGTGGAGAGCGCAGCCAGTACCAGACCTACCGCCGTCCCTAACAGAGTCAGTCGCGCGCTTTCCCGCAAAACCAAAACCAGAACGTCGCGAGGCCGAGCGCCCATGGCGAGGCGCACACCGAATTCGCGCGTGCGCTGCGCCACCGAATAAGCCAGCAAGCCATACAATCCCATGGCGGCGAGGAGCAGGCCTATGGCGCTGAGCAGAGTCAATAGATTGGCAGTGATCTTGGCACCGAAAAGCGATCCTGCGATGTATTCGGTCATAGGCTCGGCATCAAAGACGGTGAGTGCTGGGTCGATTTCGGCGGCCTCGCGTTGAAGCGCGGCAATGGCTTCCGTGACCGAACCCGAAGTCCGTACATGGAAGGTCAGGCCATATTCCGGCCGGTACACCTGGCGAATCGGAATGTAGAAATAAGGTTGAGGATTTTCCGTAACGCGATGGTACTTGCTGTCCTTGGCCACGCCGATAATCGTGAACCACTCGCCCCATCCGTGGACGCGGCGGCCGATCACGCTTCGATTGGCGAGGAAGCGGCGCACAAACTCCTGATTGACGATCATGACCTTTGGAGCGGTGGAATCGTCGTGCCAATCGAAATCACGGCCCTCGATGAGGGGAATCTTCATCGAGTCGAAGTAGCCCGGGGAAACGAGATCGCGATAGATCTTCATGTTCTCGTTGGGACCGGGCACATATCCTTCCACTTCGAGGGTCTCCCAGTTTCCGCCATAAAATCCCAGTGGAACCGAATCGTCATAACTAACAGCGTTGACTCCCGGTAGTTGCTCCAGGCGATCGCGCAAGCGGCGGCAGAAAGTATCGGTCTGCTGGGCGCTGTAACCAGCGGTCGAAAAATCAAAATGCGCCAGTGCGACTCCGTCCGGGGAAAAACCGGGGTCGACGTTTCTCGCATTCTCAAAGCTCTTCAGAAAAAGAGCCGCGCCGACCAGAGCAACCACCGCCAGAGAAACCTCAGAGATCACCATCAGTCCGCGCAAACGATGCCCATGGACGCTAACCATTCCGCTGCGACCGCCTTGCTTCAACACTTCATTAATGTTGGTGCGGGACGAATACAGTGCCGGAATCAGACCGGCAAGAAAGGTCACCAGAAGAGTCAGTCCGGCGGTGAAGGCGAAGATCTGGCCATCGAGAGGCGGAGCCAGCAAGACGGGCCGAGCGACGGCGGGAAGAAGCCAGCGCAGAGCGCCTCCCAGCCACTTCGCCGAAAGCAGTCCGCATAATGACCCGCTCACGGCCATCAGCAGCGTCTCAGTCATCAACTGGGCGACCAGTCGCGCCGGACTGGCCCCCAGCGCCACGCGGACGCTGAACTCCGGCAAGCGTCCCGCAGCACGGGCCAACAACAAATTGGCGAGATTGGCGCAAACGATGAGCAGAATGACCCCTCCGAGGCCCATCAGAATGGCCACTGGTGTAAGCAGGACGCTCTGCGTGCCGAAATGCGACTGCCAGACGGGCAGAACGGTTGCACCGATTCCAAGATTCGAATCCGCATCGGCCTGCGCCATGCGATGGGCGAAGGTTTGTGTCTCAGCGCGCGCCTGTGCGATCGAGATTCCGGGCGCCATGCGGGCCAGCAACATGAAATTTCGCGTATTGCGGTCTTGCAGCATCCAGGTGCCGGTGTGGGTCATCTCGCCATACATGGTGAGCGGCACCCAAAAGTTATAGTCGAGTCCAGTCGAGGCACCATGGAAGCTCTCTGGCGCAACCCCAATCACTGTGAGCGGCGTACGATTCACGCGCAGTGTGCTGCCAATGGCGGACGCATCCGAGTGGTAGTGCGCCTTCGAATACTGGTGGCTGATGACCACAACCGCGTGAGCGTTCTGCGTGTCATCGCGTTCTTCCGGGGAAAAGAAGCGTCCGGCTTCGGGTTGAATCGCGAACAGGTCAAACACATTGCCTGAAACCATCTCGCCCCATACGCGATCAACATTGGGCGCATCGCCGACAGAGAATAGATAACCGCGGTGCGCGGTGACCGACTGAACCAGGTGCAGGTTGTCGCGAAAATCGCGGAAGTCCGGGTAGGAGGTGGTGATCGGTTCACCGTCGGGCGCGGTGTTCTCGAGAGCTACGATGCGCGTCGGATCTTTGGCTCCGGGAAACGGGTTTAGGACTAGAGAACGCAGCCAGCCGAAGATAGTCGTGTTCGCGCCTATGCCGATCGCGATCGTAAGAATCGCTACTGCCGAGAATGCAGGATGGCTGCGCAACGCCCGTGCCGCATGACGGAGGTCTTGAAGCGGGCTGGTCATGGATTTTCCCCTCCTGTGGTCGCCACATCACTGCGGATGACCGCGAGCTATTACCCAAAGCTCCCCTGGCACAACCGTTACGCCTGCACTTCCGCCATCAACTTTTTCAGCTCCTCTTCGGCAACGACTTTGCCGTCGAACAGATGGACTTCGCGCTGGGCGTGCTTGGCGAAGCGGGGATCGTGCGTCACCATGCAGATCGTGGCTCCATCGCGGTGCAGATCGGCGAGCAGTTCCATGACGGCCTCGCCGTTACGGGAGTCGAGGTTTCCGGTAGGCTCGTCCGCGAGCAGAATGGACGGCTTGCCACCTAAGGCGCGGGCCACGGCGACGCGCTGCTGCTGACCTCCAGAGAGCTGGGAAGGATAGTGGCGCACGCGATGCGCCATGCCGACGCGCTCCAACGCTTCCATGACGCGGGTCTTGCGCTCGGCGGAAGGCATTCTCTGCCGGTAAGTCAGCGGCAACTCGACATTCTCGTAGACGGTGAGATCGCCGATAAGGTTGAAACTCTGGAAGATGAAGCCGATCTCCTGATTGCGAATGCGCGCCCGCTCGGCAAAGTCGAGATTCTCTACCGGCTTGCTGTTGAGCAAGTAACGCCCCGCGGTGGGAGTATCGAGCAAGCCGATAATCGACAGCAGCGTCGATTTTCCGCAGCCCGACGGTCCCGACATGGCCACGTATTCACCCTTGCTTACGGAGAGGTGGACGCCGGAGAGCGCGTGGGTCTCGATCTCATCCGTGTAGAAAACCTTTGTCATATCCGTGATTTGAATCAGCGGTTGGCCAGCTTCTGTCATTGCGTTTTCCTCGCCTGGATTTATTAATCTTGGAGCCGAATACGGTCAGTGTTGTCCCAACGCGACATGTCCGAAAGTACGACGGTATCGCCTTCGTGCAAGCCGTCGAGCACCTGGATCGAGTTCACTGAGGCCCGGCCGACTTTCACCGGAACGCGGACTGCGTCGTGTCCATCGCTTTCGAGTTTGAACAGGCTGATCGTGCTGTTTTCCTGCCCGAAGGCTGGGCGCCCAACGTATAAAACATTGTCGAGCCGTTCGAGATCAATGGTTCCATCCACACTCAGGTCTGGCCGAGCGCCGGGAGGCAGGTCGCCGATCAACCGGACGTCGACGGTGACGGTTCCGTTCTGCACCGCCGGATCGACGCGCATTACCGTCCCCGAAATGAGGCCATTGTGTGTGTCAATCGATGCCTGCTCACCATCCTTAACGTCGCGAGCCTGGGTCTCGGCCACTTTCAGTTCCGCCATCAGATGATTCGGTTCGACTACCTTGGCCAGCATCGTCCCCGGGGAAACGTGCTCGCCGACATGCAGAGGCAGATCCACCAGAACGCCTTCAATTCCCGCGCGAACTCTCAAAGCATCGAGTTGTTTCTGCTTTAGATCGGCCAGGACTTTCATCTGCTCGACCTTGGCTTGCTGTTCGGCCAATTGCGCGTCGATCGCCTTTTGCGTGCTGGCCAGGCTTTGATCTTGAAGAGTGTTTCGGATCGTGAGTTCGTCTGCCTTGCCCTTGGAGGCTTTGTAAGCCAGACCCGAAATGACTCCGAGATCGTAAAGGGCTTTATCGGTTTGCGACTGCAACTCGGCTTGGGTGAAGTCGGCCTTGACCGTGGCCGCGCCCGCCTTCTGATTCATGAAGTCGCTTTCGAGCTTCATACGCTGGCTCTGCAACTCGGCTTCTGCGCCCTTCCACTGCAGGTGCGCATCGATCGCGGCCTGCTCCACCTGAGGATTACTCATATCTAATAGGACGGTCTCGGGCTTCACGAGTGAGCCGGGCAACATGCGAATGCGCAGGACGGTGGCTTCGGTTTCGGCGGGAATCTGCAGAACCGATTCCTGCGACGGGACCAGCGATCCGATGCCACGCACCTGGCGCAACATCGAACCGCGCTTCACCGTATCGGTCCAAACCGTGCCCCGCTCTACGCTCGGTGCAGCCGGCCTCAGCCGATAAACGACGACGGTCAAAGCAGCGACGACGACCACCACCACCGAGGCCACAATGATCTGGCGGCGGCGTTTCTTCTCTTTAAACTCTGGGCGGGCGATATCCATCACTGGGGAATTGGCAACTTCCCGGCCAATCCGGCAGATGTGCAAGCCATTGAAATTGTTCAGGATACGCTTCGGACACAACATCTCAGCAGGAGCGGGTTGTCCGCTAGGGGATTGTACTGTCCACAGATGGACACTGGTGGGATCCCGAAAGCTCCGGCCGCGTCCGATCCGCGGCCGCGCACCAAGCCTTTCTGCGAGAGCTACTTCGCTTTGAAAGTGAAGTCCACAGTGACGGGCTTGCCCCCAGCAATCGTCACTGTTTGGGTTGCAGTCCCGTAGGTTTCGTGCCACGCCGTCAGCGTGTAGGTGCCGGGGGGCAAATTCTCCAGCTTGAATGAACCATTGTTGTTGCTGACCGTGTTTGGCCCCTTCACGACCACGATGAATGCGTGCATCCAGGGATGAACGTTGCACTTCACTGGAATCGCGACTTCTTCCGCAGACCAGGCAACGTCCAAGGCCGGGCCACCGCCGAGTTGCGATCTATTGAACGCGGTATTGCCGCCGCCCGGTTTGGGATCGGGATGAATGTTGTGCATCGTGTTGTCCCTGTTCAATATGGTCATGTGCTGTCCAGGATTAACGGCGACCACGTGCGGGACATATTGGCAACCCTTCTGCTCGAAGGTCACCGGCTTCGACGAAACCGGAACAGGACTGCTCAGGCCGTGGGAGATATAGACGACCACATTGGCCAGTCCACCGTTGGCCCCGACGACCACGTTCTCGGCGGCTGCAGGCGCTCCGGCGCGGGATTGGGCGCAGGATGGATCTTTGGACATGTCGATCGGCCTTTGATGAGGAGCCGGCCCATCCAACTTAACCGTGCCCGAGATTGATGCTGTCGGCGCCGCGCCCACACCGGGGGTCAACCGAAGCAATCCCGCAGCAAGCAGCAACAGCGCGAACGACATCGCTGCGACTCTCTGGTGAGTCTTCATGAGTTACTTCCTCCGTCTTAGAAAAAAACTGGTGTTTAGACTCTTTGGGAAAGCCATGCACCCAAGGTTGGCGAGATGTTCCGTCCCGGGCCACAACTTCGTCAGTGACACTAGTCACGCGGCACTGTGATTTCACTGATAGACAATCCGCCCGAGTGAAAGCTCGAAACTCGTAGTCCATGCCCACCTACGACTGAGGACATTCGTTTCCCGTCAGGCAGCAACGACACTGGATGCAGGACGCGAACTGCTGTCCCCAGAGTCTTTAGTTTTGCCAGAATTTCCTTTACTTCTGTTGACAATTGCGGCATTCGATAGCATACTTCCGCAGCTTGGCCGAGCCCCTCGTGCGGGAGTGGCAACGGTAATAGGGTCCGAATCCAGTCTTGTTCGGATGGCAGAACGCCGGCGCATCCGTCCCCCCCAACGTCGCGCCAAGTTCCGATCCATGGATTTCGAGAATCGATGGCATTGATCTGCCCACCACCGGAAGGTGAGGGAGCAGGTTTTTGTTGCTTGAGCTATGTGTGCCAGAGTGACGTCCGCTCTCGCTCGAGCGGCGAGGCTCCACGCGAACAGCGAACAAAGTGTGGTTGAAAACCAGCTCGGTAAGAGGAGAGTCATGAAAAACAAAATTTCGAAATTGATAACACTGGCCGCCATCGTGGCCGTGGTTGTGATGGCCGGAAGCGTTGCCGCTTGGGCCCAAGCGACTTGTCCCTCCTCTCCAAGCTATTCGCCAAATTTCAGCTCGAATCAGAGTTGCATCGTGACCAATGGCAGTGCCAGTTTGCCCACCGGACAAAACATATTGCAGCTTACCTCTGCCACCTACACTGAGACAGGGTCTGCCTGGTACATCACTCCGCAAGCCGTTGAGAGCGGCTTCTCCACTTCCTTCACGTTTCAGCTCACCGACGCTAGTAACCCACCTGCCGACGGTTTTGCTTTCCTGATTCAAAACTCCGCTTCAGGGACAGGCGCCTTGGTCGCGGAGCCGGTTGGCGGTTGCTCTTTGGGCTTCGCTGGCGATCCGACATATGGTGTTTGCGGCCCTAAATCTGATGGTGGCATCACAAACAGTGTTGCGATCGCGTTCAAGACCTACAATAACGGCTCTAATTATCCGAATGCGAATAGCGTTTCAATTCAGAACCCGGGTGGAACCGGCGTTAACTGCATGGACCGTCAGGCGGCCGGGGTTTACGCCTGCACCATTGCTGAGAACGATCTCAACGATTTCGTGAAGCCAATCACCCTGGCCGACGGCAACGTTCACTCGGTGACGATTACTTTTATGCCGTCCACACTAACGAATTGCGGCCAGAGCCAGAAACAGACGTGTTCTCTTCTCGATGTATTCCTGGATGGCAATGATTTGTTCAATGGTGGCGTGCATTTCGATATGGCGACGATAGGCTTGTCCCCCGACAACACGGCGCTGGTTGGCTTCACCGGCGCAACCGGGGCATCTTACGAGAATCACAACATACTGAGCTGGGTATTCACGCCACAGGGCCAATCGCAGTCGGGAACGGTTACCCAGGGAGAGACGACCACCTTCAATTTCAATGGAGGCTTCACAGAAGGTGGCTCAAACAGCGGCTTCGATTTCGCTGCACTGGAGACGGACACAAACCAGAACCTGCAGATGGTAGTTACAACCATCCCGATGAGCCAGAGCGCCTGTAACGCCCTGGTGCAAGCCAGCTATCCGGGCGCTCAGTGCTTTGTGTATCAGAATGGTGGTGGTCAGGGCAGTGATATGGCCGTGATGTTTGCAGTCACCTGTCCGTCCGCAGGCACGTGCGGCTCGAGCGATACTCCGTTTGACGCGAACCTATCCAGCGATTTCAATTTCGTTTGCACCGGCACGGAGAATTCGCCGCTGGTGTGTCCTACGTTTGACATGAATGGCAATGAGACCAACCCAGGCAGCTTCGGCTACCCAAACATAACCTCCAGCGATAGCCTGCCCGAGATAGGGTTCCTCAAAGGCGAAGGGCCTGATCCCAGTAATCCCTGTACACCCTTTCTCAATAATTCGCAGCCCTTGTTCCAGAGCAATCAGATCATCTCGTCGACCATAGGAGATTCGAGCCAAAAACCGATCAAATCCGGCAGCGGCGGCACGGGCTCGTGCTGGGTGCCAACTTACCTGACGGGCGCTTCTGAGATCCCCACGATCGTCATCACTTCGCCCGCGCAAAACTCCTCCTTCGTACAGGGGAGCAATCAGTTGGTGAACTACACCTGCACCTCGGTTAACAACGGCACCGCCGCCACGGGACCGTATTTGACTGTAGCTTCCTGCAACGGGGACACTTCCCAGTCCTCAGAATCAACGGTCATGGACAGCGCTAACCTGCCAACGACCACGCTGGGTGAAAATACCTACACCGCGTTTGTGCAAGACTCAGCCTACAACACAAGCACAGCGACGTTGACGTACTTCGTGGACGCGGCTCCGGCCTTTACCTCCGCTAATGCCACCACCTTCACCGTGGGCACGGCAGGTTCGTTCACTGTAGCGGCGTCGGGCTATCCAACGCCAACGTTCACCGAGACCGGTGCGCTGCCCACGGGCGTTACGTTCTCCAATGGCGTGTTGAGCGGGACTCCGGCGGCCGGCACGGGCGGCATTTACAACATCACGTTTACGGCCTCAAATGGCGTGGCGCCGAATGCGATGCAGAACTTCACGCTGACGGTGGATCAGGCTCCTGTCATCACCAGCGCGAACAGTGCGGTATTTACGGTGGGTGTAGGTGGTTCATTCGCCGTAACCGCGAGCGCTTTCCCAGCCTCAGTCACGTTTACCGAGACGGGTGCTCTGCCCATGGGCGTGAGCCTGTCTTCGTCGGGGCTGCTGAGCGGGATTCCTGTACAAGGCAGCGAGGCCGCTTACCCCATTGTGATTACAGCGACGAATGGCGCTGGAAATGGGATGCAGAGCTTCACGCTGAATGTGGCTCAGGCCTCTACCATGACCACCGTTACCTCCTCGCTCAATCCGTCGAGTTACGGGCAGTCGGTGACCTTTACAGCTACGGTCGCGCCCCAAGTTTCAGGGACGCCCACTGGCACGGTCAGCTTCTATAACGCAACCAGCGGGGCCAACTGCGCGGCCTTGGGAAGCAGCACGCTTCTCGGCACCGGGACACTATCCAGTGGAACGACCTCCATAGACACTGGGTCGTTGCCGGCAGGTTCGGACACGATCCTGGCCTGTTACAGCGGTGACGCAAACTTCTACTCGACGGCGCTTAACGGCACCAGCACAACCATTATTGAGACCGTAGGTGTGGCCCCGGTAGTCAGTCTGAGCCCGTCGGGCCTGACATTTGGCAACCAGCAGGTAAAGACCAGCAGCGCTCCCATAGTTGTCACTCTGACAAACATCGGAGATGCGAACTTAACCGGGCTCAATGTCCAGATCACCGGGACGAACCCTGGCGACTTCAAGGAAACCACTAGCTGTTCGAGCTCGCTTGGCTATACGGCGCCGAACAACTACTGCACCATCAGTGTGACATTCACACCTACCGACACGGGCATCCGTACGGCCAGTCTCCAGTTCACAGACAATGCCAATGACAGCCCCGAATTCGTCTCTCTGACCGGTGCTGGGGTAAGTACGCTCAGCGCCAACTTCAACGGAAACCCGATCGCGGGTGGTAGTTACATCTGGTTCACGAGCGTCGGGACGCTCAAGGGACTGGGCTCCAACACAGTCAATTTGTATATAACCGACTCGACTATCAGCTTCACTGCCAATGGCACAAACTACTCCATACCAGTGCCCAATGCCGTAATTACCTTCCAGCCCAATGGCAAGTCCACCTATACATCCTTCGATTCAACGAATAACCGATGGGTCACGGTGGAACCCAATTTGGGCCTGTTTGGGAATACGTTCCTGGATGGTTTGTCATGGCAGGTTCCTGCCGGAGGCTTGCCCGGCAACATCAAGAATGTGACCTGGACGGCCGCGTACTCCACCGACACACCCGGGATTTCGTTGACATGGTTCTGGGGAGGTGCGGTCTACAGCTCCCAGTTCACCAACTCGTACTCGGGACTCACCTCCTGTAATACCAGCGCAACACCGTTATGTGTGAAGCCAACCGATGACAGCAGGGCAAGCCAGTACCAAAACTGGGACTTGGCCGGCACACCGGAAAATGTGACCCCGTACTACAAGCAACGCTTCATGTGGGGCACTATGGGCAGCTTTGGCTGGGGATGGACCGGTGGTTTCAGCGGGACGGCCGGGGTTGTCCCGACGGTCGCGCCGGCGAGTGTATCGCCAAGTCAACTGACCTTCGCTACCCAGAGCGTGGGTACAAGCAGCGGCTCCATGACCGCGGTCCTCACAAACAATGGTAGCGTTTCACTGACTGGCATCAGCATTCCAGCGGTGAGCGATGATTTCTCTCAGACAAACAACTGCGGCAGCAGCCTGGCAGCCGGAGCCAGCTGCACGATTACCGTAACCTTCACGCCGACCGACATCGGCACGAGGACCGGGCAGTTCAATATAAGTAATAGCGCCAAGAACAGTCCGCAGATTCTGTATCTCACTGGCACGGGTCAATGAGACACGGCTGAGGGAACCGCAAAAGGGCAGCACGCTGCCGACGAAAGTTCCGAAGGCGGATATTCACGGACTTGCGGCCGGCAGCAAGCTCAAAATGCAGGTCGCTGGAGGGGACGCTTGCAGAAATAGAAGACATGTCGCCCCGCTTGTTCAACAATGCGGCGATGCCTTCCTGGTTGTCGGATTTCTAGTTCTTCGCGGCTTGCGACCGGCGTAAGGATTCTTCGTACATGAGCTTCAGGTCGGAGCGCAGCAGCAATTTTTCCGCGCCCGGATCTTTTCGCATGGTGTCGAGTGTGTTCACAACCCAGCGATAATTTTGCTGTTCGTCTGCGCGGCTCGCAGACTCATGTGCGATATTCCCCAAGAGATAATGCGCCTGCACACTCAAGGCCTGCTGTCCAAGCTTGTCGGAGCGCTGCAGCGCGCGCTGCAACTCCTGGCCGGCATGCGAATAGTCATGGCTTTGCATCATAGCTTCCGCCATAAATATAGACGCTTCCACCGAGCGGTATTTCAAGCTCAGGTCGTCCGCCTGCTGGACTAACGTCCGGAGCTGCGGAATGGCCCGAGGTCCTTGTCCGTCACGAACCTCGACTTCAGCCAGCCCCATTTTGGCGGTCAGAATCAGTTCTGGATCCTTGCTGCGCGTGGCCGCCTGCAAAGCCTGTTGGTAAAGGGAACGAGCATCTTTGAGATTTCCCTGATAGAAAAATGCATTCCCTTGGATGTCTAACGTCTTGGCAACCAGGCTATCGTCGTGCAGCTGGCGAGACAGGCTGAGAGCTTCGTCCAACGGTGCCTTCGCCTCGTCTCCACGGCCGGCTAGCACCAGCGAGTTGGCATAACTTCCCAGAACTTCCGGCATCCAGGTGCTTCCGTCTTTAAGATCCCGCAAGATTTTAAGAGCATCCTGCTTGGCCGACACGGCGGCGCCGAATCGTCCCTGCTGATCAAACAGCGAACCCAATCCGTAGGAATCGAGAGCCGCACCATGACGATCGTTAATGCTGCGTCGCAAATCGAGCGCGCGCATGAAGTTCGTGATCGCCTCTTCGTACCTGCCCATCAGTGTGAGCGTTTGACCCAGGTTCGAAACCGCGTCAGCGATATCTCTCGGCGCTTTGGCTTTTTCACGTAACTGCAGCACTTGCTGGTAATACGTGAGAGCGTCGTCGAAGTGATTCCTTTCGAAGTACACGTTCCCGATATCGTTGAGACAACTGGCCTGCAGGGTTTCGTTGCCGAGGTCACGCTCCAAATCGAGCGCTTCCTTGTACATTTTGAGCGCCTGATCGTGGTCGCCGCTATCATCCGACAAATTGCCGAGATCGATCAGGGTGTCGGCCAGGCCGCTCGTGTCGCCAATGTCCCTGCGAATCTGCAACGCTTCCTTAAAGTCTGCCGCGGCCTCTTTGGTTTTTCCCAGCCAGGCTTCGGCCCTGGCTCTCTCATTCAGGCTCAATGCCAAGCCGCGTTTTTGGCCGATCTGCCGCCAGATCTTGAGTGCCTCCTCCTCGTTGCGTAAGACCTCGTCAGGCTTACCCAATATCCGGTAGGCAACTGCTATAAGGTGAAGGCTCGTGGCCTTCTGCTCCGGGTTGTCTATCTGTATGGAAAGGTTATAAGCGCGGTTTAACGGATCGAGACTACCCTGGGCATCGCTGCTCTTGATCAGGATGCGGCCGAAGTCAATCGTGGCCCCGACATCTTTGGGGTTGGACGCCAGGATTTTTTCGTAATAATCACGCGCCTTGGCCAGGTCGCCGGAGTCTTCATAGAGGCGGGCCAGGGCCGAGGTCACATCACGGTTTTCGGGGGAAATCTTGGCGAGATTTTCGTACGCCTTGATAGCGTCGGGATAGTTTTTGACCACCTGCAACTGAATGGCATTGATCAGATACTTTTCTGCCGCGGGCAGGTCCTGGCTCATGGCAACCGCCTTCTTTGCCACCTGCTCCGCTTCACCGTCATAGCCCAGAGTGCTGTAGCTTTGTGCCAGTCTGGCTAAGGCGAGCGCGAAGTTCGGGTCTTTCTGGGTAGCAGACTCGAATAGCTTCTGTGCCTCCATATTTTTTCCATCGCGCTGCTGGATCATGCCCAGATTGAAGTCGCGCAACGCATCTACCGAAGTCGAAGTCGGTTGAAAAGAACTTGCCTTCAGCTCTTTGAGAACATCCTGCGGCAATGCCAGCGTCTGGCGAATGGAATCGGCCAGGTGATCGATAGCTCCAGGAATATCTTTTTCGCTGGGCACGTCCGCTTTCAGCGGCACGGTTCGATTGTTCTTGATGTCGAGCAGCGAGGCGTCAATCCGGATCGCATCGCCAAACTTGGCATATTGCCCCCACACCACCCGGTCGGCGTTGCTGAAATCGGCCACTCGCTTGATGGTCGCCGGATCCAAAACGGTCGAGGATGACAGGCGCAGGTCGCTAAAAATCTGGTGCAGACTACTCGAGCTGACGGTCCGCAAGCTGGCGGACTGGCCAATATCGCTGTTCAGCATGTCGGCAAGGCTGGGCCCAAGCCAATCCAGACTCTGGTCGGCGGAGGCATTGCGGAAAGGCAAAATCGCCAGCGACATGGTGGGTCCCGCAGGAGTGGATCGGGCAGTGGGCGCGGAGCTGAAAAGCCGGCCGCGTAACGTATACCCGGCAACCGCCAGCATCAGGGCAGTTGCAATCGCGGCGATGAGCGGCCACGGAAGTGTCTGCCCCCAGGGTTTTACGTTCGCCTCGAACTTGATAGTCGCCGCTGCTCTCTTGTCTTTCCAGATGTTGAGGTCCGCGAGAATGGCCGACGCGCTCTGGTACCGCTGCTCCAGGTCTCGCTCCAGGCATTTGCTCACAATGCCGCTCAATGCCGCGGGAATCTGAGCATCCACATCCGAGACTGGAACGGCGCGCTCCTGCGTGCGTTTGATGAGGCTGGCGAGCGCGCTCTCGGCATGAAAGGGGGTCTTGCCAGCAAGCATTTCGTACAGAATCAGACCGAGCGCGAACAGGTCGGAACGTTGATCAAGTTCCTTGCCTAAGGCTTGCTCGGGCGACATGTACTCCATGGTGCCGACGATCGCGCCCGTCTGGGTCATGCCGTCGCGACCTAACGTGCGCGCCAGTCCGAAATCCATCACCAGGATGCGTCCCGAGTGGTCCTGCATGATGTTTTGCGGCTTCAGATCTCTGTGAATCACCCCTACACTGTGCGCCGCTTCCAGAGCCATGCAGACTTGCTGAATGGTTTCGACGGCTTCTTCGGGCGCATACTTCTTCTTCTCATGGATGAGGGTCCGCAGATCCTTGCCCTCGATGAACTCCATGGTGATGAACTTCATCCCATCGGCTTCGCTCAGGTCGTAGATGCGGATCACGTTGCGGTGCGTGACTTGATGAGCGAGCAGCAACTCTTGCTTGAAACGGGCCAGGATCGAGGGATTTGAAGCCAGTTCCGGGCGAATAATCTTCAAAGCTACAAAGCGGTCGAGTTCGCGGTCGGCGGCTTTATACACGGCGCCCATGCCGCCTTCGCCCAACATTTGCAGGATTTCATAGCGGCCTCCCAGCAGGTCGCCAATCTGCAATACGGCAACGTTGCTAGGGGCGACGGAGGTCCGGCTGCGCGGAGGCGGCGGAGTACGCCGGGGTGAAAATCCCTCTCCCATGGTAGCGTCGGCATCAAATTGAGTGGCTTCCGGGTCGGCCGGCGCGCGCGCGTCGACGATAGTAGCGTCGGGATCGCCTAGGGGCGTGTCTACGAGGGTAGCGTCAGGATCGATTTCCTTCGGAAAAGCATCTGCATGCGGACGCGCTCCCGGACCAGTAATGGGTACGCCGCTGGTGGAACTCTCCCCGGCAAACGATGTGCCGATGCCCGTCTTGCCCGGCACTTTGGAGACGGGTTCTCCATTCGGCGGTGACTTGGGATTGTCCATTTTTTCTGATCGAACGGCCCTGAAACTGAAGGCCCCACCGCACTCGAGCACACGTATAGGCGCTCGCTACTTGGGGGAAGCTAGTTGGGGGAAGTATATACCTTTGTTGGGCGAAGTTGAACCAGCGCGTCTAAAGGAATCTCGGGTGACGTGAGGATGAGTCCTGAACAGACAAGCAGCTGGCATTGCCTTCCTGGTGGCCTCGAGCGTGTGGCAACCAGGCAGGCGGACTTGCGGCTATCGGAGCCAACAAGACTCTCCTGTCCGTGCGCCTTAGAACACCAACTTCCCCGCAACTTGCACGATGCGAGCCTCGTTTGCTCCATTGACCATTCCGAACGGAAATTGGGCACTGCCGCTGGGGTAGGTCGTAACCATGCTGTTCCAATTTGCGTGGTTGAAGGTGTTGAAAGCGTCCGCTCGGAACTCCAGGTGGAGGTTCTCATAGAGAGCGAATGTCTTGGCAAGCGAAAGATCTGCTCGATTCTGTCCCGGACCTCTTACCGTTCCCAAACCAGAGTTGCCGCGAACATTCTCTGCGGGCACCGAGAATACCGATGTATTGAATTGACGGTAGAAGCTCTTCTGCCCGTGACTCAGATTGGGATTGCCAGAAACCTGCAACTCATCAAACCCTGCGCCATCTTGAGCGCTCGAACCGAAGCCCGTGGGGCACATGGTGACGGGGTCGCTAGCCGGACAAGGTGTGCCGGGACCGCCGTTAACTAGTGTGAGAGCGTCGCCGGACTCCAATGTCATAGTCCCGCTCAGGCGCCAACCCGTCGCCGGCAGCTTAATCCACTGCGGCCACGTTTTGCCATATTGCGGCGTCCATATTCCGCTGAAGACAAAGCGGTGGCGATGGGATTGGTTGCTCTCGCCGCGGTCATAAAGGTTCGCGTATTGAAATCCACCGCTGCCAGCGCCTGCTGATCCGTTGCCCGCCAAAGTATTGGAAAAAGGATAGTCGGATACCGTCTTTCCCCATGTGTAATTGCTGATCGCCTGAAAGCCTCGGCTGAAGTCGTGCCGGTACTGAACGATCAGCGCATTGTAAAAGGAGTTCAAGCGGGGTCTCATCACGTAAATATCGCCAAAATAATTGGTGTTGTTGGGGTTGTTGGGCCGTGCCTTGTTATACGCGGGATCGCCTGCGCCGCCGCCGGCTGGCCAACCGGTTTGGTACGGGGGCAGGTTGATATTCGTCTCCTGCGTTCCCTTCCGGCCCTGCGCTCCTGCATAGGACAAGATGAACACATCATGGCCTGTCACTTGTCGTTGGACATCCAGCAGCATGCGCTGGTAGTAGGGCAGCGGGGTCGATTTCTGATCGTAGTAGGTGATTCCGGCCAACGCGCCCGGACCGTCCGTTCCCTGCCCCTTCGCGGTGGGATCCGGGAAGGATCCCAGAGTCGTGCTCAGCGGTGTCGGGAAGATACTGGAAAGAGTCAAGTACGGTGTATCGACGGGCTGTCCTAAGGTCGCATTGTCTTCGTTGTAATTGACGGCGCTTGAGGTTCCATAGATCGCATTCCCCACGTTGGTGGAGATCTGGGTGGCACCCGCGTTGTAGAAGATGCCGTATCCGGCCCGGACCACAGTCTTCAGGTTGGGACTGTAAGTGATGGCAACGCGTGGAGCAAAATCCCGCTTGTCGGCGGACCGGTAGTGTGTCGGGAGTCCGGCGGAAATTCCCGGATACTCCAGAACCCCTCCGCTGGGAGTTCCTGGAGCGTTGCTATAGATCGCACAGCAGGGAGCGATGGACGGGTTGGGGGTATAGTCCGGGATGCTCAAGTCCCAGCGCAGCCCGGCCGAGAGCGTCAGTTTTGGGCTGAGGCGGAACTTGTCGTTGACATAAAAGCCCCAATACGGGAACAAAATATTGTAGTTCGGCGACGTGGCGTTCCCGCCATTGATGGTGTAGCGAACCCACATCGCACCGGGGATCCCCATCACAAGATCTGCGATGGCATCGCCACCCTGATATCCCAAGGCGCCCCCGCTGCTGCTGAAGGCGTTGGTGCAGGTGCCGGAGTAGGGATTGCAATACGATCCAAACTGCACATTGCGTGCGACGTCCCAGTCAATCTCGCTCTTACGGAAGAAGTTGAAGCCGGCGGTCAGCGTGTGCCGGCCCCGCACCCAGTCGACGTTGTCGGAAACCTGCCAGGACTCATTCTCGGCGCGGAAAAACTCGACGATACCCGGCGCGGCATAGTTGCCTGCGTAAATGCCAAAGACCCCGTGCGTTATACCCGAGCCAGTATTCTGAAAAAACTTGTTGAGCGGATTGTTGCTGCCGTTGAAATAACCCAATTGGCTGCTCGAAGCGGTCAGCAGAGCGCCATCGCCGGTGCCAAAGATAAACTCATTGGTCAGGTGGGGATTGAATATATGGGCGTAGTTCACCGTAATCAGGTACGACTGATCTTGAACCGGGTACGTATAAAGTGCAGTGGGAGGAATGCCGCCTTCAAAGTTATTGCTTCCATTCGATTTCGACCAGGTTACGAAGACGTTGTCATTAGCGGTGATTCTGGCGTCAAAACGCGTGTCGAGGTGGTAGTTGGCGATTCCTGAACTCTGATAGGCGAAATAGTTCGCCTCGTTGCTGGGCGTGTTGGGGATGTTCGGTAAGGGATACAGGCCATTCAATATGGCCGCAGAGCCAGAGTTGACCAACCCGGGCACCTGATCGAGACGATTACCCGGGATGGGCGGCCTCGAACTAACTCCGGTGTTGGGATCATAGGTGGTTAAGAAAGGGTTATAAAGTTGAACAGGCGTGGGATTAGTGCCAGTGCCGCCGTCACACGCGGGTGTTCCGCACAACAACTCGCTGAAGTCTCCCGTACGCTCGGCAGCGGAAGGCACTGAAGCGGTGACTTCAGTATTCCCATCGCGCTCGCGAAAGTCCTCATAATTCACGAAGAAAAATAACTTGTTCTTGAATCCTGGTATCGGTATGGGGCCACCCAGGTTCCCCCCGAATTGGTTGCGGATCAGGCTGGGCTTGATGGCGGGTGTGCCAAGGGTAATGAGAGAGTAGGCATTGGACCAGGGGTTGACGGCATTGAGGTCGGTGTTTTCGAGGAAGTCGTAGACCTCGCCGTGGAACTTGTTCCCGCCACCCTTGGTTTGTATGTTGATGGCCGAAATATCGTGGCCGATTGCAGCAGAAAAATCCGAGACTTCTACCGTTCCTGTCCCAATGGCCTCGGTGGATGGGGCAAAGCTGATGCTGCTCTCATAATTGTCGTTGGCGTTGACCCCGTTGATATAAAAGCCATTATCGCGCGAGCCCTGAAACGCACCGCCGGTGGTGAAAACTGTCCCACCCATGGAGAACTGTGAACCCACGGAGAAAGTTCCTCCCGGGTTGATGTTGGCCTGGGGATAGGTCGCCACTCCGGGTGCGAGGGCCGCGATGGCGGTGAAATTGCGCCCGTTCAGGGGCAGATCCTCGAACTGCCGCGCGGTCACATTCGTGTCCACACTTGCCTTCTCCGTCTCCAGGCCGGCCGCCTCGGCTGTCACAGTTACCGTCTCCGTGGTGGATCCTGGTTGGAGCCTGAAGTCGTAGCTAGCTATGGCACCGATATTGACCGCAATCGATTGCGATGTCTCGGTCTTGAATCCTTCTTGCGACGCTGTCAGCCGGTATTGCCCTGCTGTGAGATTATCGAATTCAAAATGGCCTGACTTGTCAGCTTTGATTTCGCGGCTCTGGTTCTGGGTGAGATCCAGAAGAGTAACTTTCGCACCCGGAACCACTGCGCCGGACGCGTCAAAAACGGTGCCAGACAAGCCGCCGCGTTGCGCAAACTGCGCCCACGAAGCGATCGTCAGCGTCAACAACCCAAGGACCACAGAAGAAATCAATCGAAGAGTTGGGGATGCCATGACCGCGCTCCTCCTGGATCAGCGTGGAAAGCCGTTAAATTTTGAATCGTTTCAACCGACGAGCAGAAGTTACTCTCACCCCTTTGCCATTGTCAACCTGGAAGGCGGACTCTCCAGGAAAAATCTCAGGCCTAAGCGCTATTGGCCGCGATCACGTTTGCGTGCCCGCGATGTTCGCCCGGAGCCATTCGAGACAGAGGTATGCGGCGGTGCAACGGAATTGCGCCGCTTCAGTTCGGTCGGGAGGGTCACCTTTTTTGGCGCGGACCGCATCCCGTCAACTCTCTGCAGGAGAAGGCGGGCGGCGGTGGCGCCTAACTGATATCCGGGCTGGTAAACAGAGGTTAAGGAAGGATCGGTGAACTTGGTGAATTCAAGACTATCAAAACCAGCAATCGACAAGTCGTCCGGACATCGAAGCTTAAGTTCCCGCGCCGCTTGCAGCACGCCAAAAGCCATCAGGTCGTTGCAGGCAAAAATGGCAGTTGGACGCGGCAGCATCCGAAGCAGTCGAAGAGCTACCTGGTAGCCGCTCTCGGTATCGAAGCGCGCTTCTTGTACAAACTCCGGGTCAATTTCCAGGCGGGCTTCGCTCAAAGCCCGCTTAAAACCTTTCAATCGCTCCGCCGCGTTGGTCAGTTTGAGCGGTCCGGCGATCACCGCCAAACGTTTATGCCCCATCTGGATCAAATGGCGCGTTGCCTGATAAGCACCTTCGGCATTCGCAACCAGGACGGCGTCGCCTTTCCACCCATCGGGCACCCGGTCAATACAAACGACGGGAACCGAAGCAGAACCGTAGGCTCCGAGGTGGTCCGCGATGTCGGCACCGCCCGACGGAATGATGAGCAGGCCGGCAATGTGATACGAGCGCAACTCCCGAACGTACGACGCTTCTTTGGAAGGGTCGTTATCGGCATTGCACAGGATCACGCGGAAGGAGCGCTTGTAGGCTACGTCTTCGACGCCTCGAACCATGCCCGGGAAAAACGGATTCGTGATATCCGGAATCACCATTCCGAGCATGTTGGTTCGCTTTTTTCGCAGCCCCTGGGCCAGGGCGCTGGGCTGATAGCCCATGCTGCGAATCGCTTCGATGACGCGTTCTCGCAGCTTCGGCCGAACCGTCGCGGTTTCATTGATTACATGCGACACCGTACCGATCGATACCGCGGCACGCTCAGCGATTTGCCGCATTGTTACCGGTGCTGTCATGTTTTGGCGCGCCGAAGTAGTGGCTCAGAGCGCCCCTCGACGTTACCCATTGCAACGGCTCCCCGTCACTGCGAGTCTACTACGCACCGGAATCCAACTCCCCCGGAGCGGTCCATGCTGGGGGACATCAGCAGGAGCTTGCCGTGCTCGTTCAGTTTGTAAGCTTGCGGGAAATACCAGATCGAGCCCTGCGGCTGGTAGTAGCTGCCTCCGCGCAGAATACCGCCGCGGGTGTGCTCATCCTGGAACTCTTCGGTCCACTGCCAGACATTTCCTACCATATCGAAAACGCCAAATGGACTCGCGCCCTCGGGATGCGCATCGACCGCGTCTGGCCCACGCATGGTGCGACCCTTATCCGGCGCCGGGATCTTTTCAGCATCCCAGGTATTGCCCCAAGGATAGGTGCGTCCATCGGTTCCCTGGGCGGCATACTGCCATTCCCATTCGTGAGGCAGACGTTTTCCGGCCCATTCCGCATAAGCCCGCGCATCTTCCAGCGAGACCCAAGTCACGGGCTTGTTCTCCCAACCTGCGGGATAAGTGCCGTCCTTCCAGTCGCGCAAGAAATTCAAATCATCCTGCGGATGGTAGTGCGTGGCCTCCATGAACTTCTTGAATTGCGCATTGGTCACCGGATACTTGTCGATCCAAAACGCGTTTACCTGCATAGGGTGATCGTGGAAGCGGCGTGGCGAATCCTCCCACGGATACTGCACGTCGACGCCGACGTCATCGAAGCCTTCGATCTCGATGCCCTGCACGCGGAAATCAAAATCCGCCGCCGGAATCTTCACCATATCTGTGGGTGATCCCGACGGCGGCTTCGTTCGAGCGATGGGGACTATCTGCTGCGAAGTCACTTTCCATTCATGGGAAAAACTGGCCAGCGGCGTTGCCGACATTTCTTTCATGGTCGACATTAACTTCTGCATTCCGGCGTCAGGCGCGGTGCGTGTGGCGAGCACGGCCCCGAATCCGTGGGCTTCAAGCGCGAAAGAAAGCTCGGTTCGGCCAGCCTGATTTTTTGCCGGTGTCAGTTCCGTCCCGTGATAGAGATCGTAGTAGTGCATGCCCTCTATAGGCGTGAGTTCGATCTCCGGTCCGTCCACGTTGTACTCATTACGATTCACGATGGTCCAGACAGTCTGTTCGCCGGCAGGCCAGCGGCTGGCATAAACGCCGTAGCGCAACATCGGCGCCATCGGCTCCCAGTCAGGGCTGATCAGAAATGGCGCAACCGCCCGCTCGATGGTCGCGATGCGGCGTGTGGCTTCGCCGTCGCGGGGAGTGATTCCGTTCCAGATACCCCAGATGTTTTCCCAGCTTTCCCACCCCACGCCATTGAAAAAGGCGAACTGCAGGTCATCGGTTTTGTCGCGCTTCCAGCGGTCGGAGATGTTGACCATGTGCCGGGTTTCGAGCCACTTGTATTTGTCGACCATGGGAACGAACGGATATTCATACTGTCCCCAGGTCATTACGTTCCAAGCCAGCGCTTCGTCCGAAGGCCCGCCCTCAGGTTCAAAGGCCAAGGGATGGCCGATCTTGTCAGCCGCCAGCGAGAACGCCAGCGGAACTCCATCCTGGGTGTCGCCATTGATGCCATCGGCGCCGATCTCCGCCATCAAGCTGGCAATGGCATCGGGCCATGACATTCCCGGATCGCGCGTGCCCTGATCCCACATCATCATCGGAAACAGTACGCGCACTCCGCGGCGATGGAAGTCGCTGATCATCTGCCGCACGTCCGCCACTCCTCCCGGCATGGACCGGATCATGTCTTGCTGGTTGCGGTTATCGATTCCCATGTTCGGATAGGTCGGCCAGATCAGCACCGCATCGATTCCGCCATATCTCTTCTGCAGATCATCGAGGTAACGATCGACGGTGTAGCGATGGGCGACGGGATCATAGAAGTACCGATCTTCCACCATCATTTGTGGCTGAAAGAAACTGGATTGCGTCCACTTGAGAGCGGGAATATCGTAACGCGATCCATCGTAGCCAATGCGAATATGCCGCTCGTTTCTCCAGTGGCGAATGTCCGCCAACCATGCATCATGTTCATTCTGGCCGCAGGCCGTCGAGCCACCTTCCCATGCCCCTTTCATGACCAGGCAGCCGGGATTGGGAATCTGCTGGCGCTGGGGATGATAGCGTGTATCTTGAGCGGAAACCATACTGGCCACCGCGAGGAAAATTGCGGTCACCGAAGAAGGGATAATCGATCGCATGAAGGCGCTCCTTGACAACCGTGGCGCTGGCAAATATAAAACGTTTCAAAATCTATGTCTATGATTATGATCCTTTTCGGCGACAAGATTTGTGATTGCGCGGCATGCCGATGAAAGCCGACCCTTGATACTGAGTGAAATCTGCGGTTAACGCGGTCTCCTTGTATTCCAATTAATGCAGCCTCGGCAGTCCCTTTCCACTTCTCCCGCAGTTTTCAGTGGGTGTCGGTCATTCCCGGCCAGTCGTCGGTTCGGAAAGGCGACGCAGGCAGGCCGTCCTTATTGATCAAGTTGCAATCCGGGCTGTCGCCCCATGCATAACGTACTGCCGCCGGCTTCTGAACCGAGGGACTGGATACGACCACCGTGTCGCCGACAACGTGAGCCTCGGCCCAGTGGAATTCGCGGTCCGCACCGGCTACGGCAAATCCGCGCAGTTCCGTACCGTCCCTGGTCGCAAGCCCAGCGCCAACATGTGTGAAATGCAATTGCACGTCGCCGCCGTGAATCTCCATCGACGCATACAAGGGGCCGGAATATTCGCCAGGCTGCTTGTACGCCGTCCCGAGCGCCCACATCGCAAGACGCTGGCCAACCTCACGCTTGCGAGGCGGATGAAGATCTTTCGGATCGCCGACGTCGATCGTGACCGCGAGTCCAGTATTCGGCGCCTGTTGCACGGTCATCAATTGCGCTTCGCGAAGCTCGGCCCACGCCGATTCGCCTGGCTCTTGTGGGATCGCGCCGTGATTCGGCAATTGCACGATCAAGAAATCCAGATCCTTTTCCTGAAATCCGTCCCGCCAGTTCTGGATCAGCGCGGGAAGCAATTTGCGATATTGCCGCGCTTTCAGGGCGTTGCTCTCGCCCTGATACCACAAGGCCCCACGCACTCGGTACGGCAGAAGCGGAGTGATCATGCCTTCATAGAGGCCCGAGACCGGCATCGGAGCGTATCCGAGGCTCGTGAGGCACTCGATCGAAAAACCCGTGAGCGCAGCCGCGGTGAAATCCCTGACCACTCCCCAGCCCTCCTGCCGCAGATCGCGAAACGGGATGGTAATCGGCCGCCACTCCGCGGTCGCCGTAAGCATTGGGGTGGCATAATCGTCGTAGTCGGTGATGGTGGGCTGCTTCGATCGAAAGCGGAACGACCCATTGCCACGCACCCAGAACCGGATAGCAGCATAGGACGAAAGATCCTCAGGGGACCCATTCAACTTGTAATTCGCGGTCAGAATCGAGTCCTGCTCGCCGTCCAGAGTTCCGGCCACGCGTGCGGCAAAGCCGTTTGCGCCGCGCCCCGGAGACACAAGCTCAAACGTCGCCTTCGGAGCATCCATCCACGAATAGGAAAATGACCCGCCGGTCGTGAGGCGCGCGCTTCCGTCGTCGAAGTTCGCGAGCGGCTTGCTCGCCGGTTCGCCCAGCACGGGGATCAGTTCGAAGTCGTCAAATTCGAGGTCGAAAGGGAGCGGGCGTTCGGCGAAGCTTTTTTGCGCTGGCGTGGCGCGATCCCATTCCTCGGTTACGCTGCGCAAGTCTGGATCGGCGTGCAGGACCTCCGGCGCAATCCAGGTTTCGATCGTCGTTCCCGGCCACGCGCTTTCGATCACTCCCACCGGAACATTTAATTTGCGCTGAATTTCGCGGGCAAAGAAATAGGCGACTGCCGAAAAACTCCTGGCCGTCTCTGGAGTGCAAATCTCCCAGTGCGCGGGAAGCGTGCTCGCCTGCGGCGACAATGCAATTCTTCTCGGAACGGTAAAGAGCCGGATCTCCGCATAATTCGCGTGGGCAGCCTCAGTTGCGCCATTCTCGCTACCATCGAGGGAGTAGGTCATGTTCGACTGGCCGGATGCGAGCCAGACTTCCCCGATCAACACGTCCCTGATTACAATTTCTTTCTTGCCGCGAATGATCAGCGTAAATGGCCCTCCGGCAGGCAAAGCGGGCAGATCAATGCTCCAGGCGCCACTGGCGTCGGTCGTGGCCTTGGCACGGCTGCCGGCGAGACTCGCGGTCACCACTTCACCAGGATCAGCTTTGCCCCACAGGTGAATCTCGCGTCCTTGCTGCAAGACCATGTGATCGCTGAATAATGTAGGAAGAAACGGGTCGGCCCAGCCAGGCAGTGCGCATAGAAATAGAAAAGCACTGCCAGCGAGCACACGAAACTTTGCCCAGCGTGTTTTCATTCTACCTGGATGAGTTGCGGTTCACACCTTATCACCTTCGGAATTGAGGCGTGAAAGCAGAATTACTTTATACCCGGGGAGATGGCGGTTGGGGATGAACAGGCGCGCGACTCAAAGGCGCCGCGGTCGGTGGCGCCGCATTGTGGGACCACGGTCCCAGCAAAATCTTTGCCGCCGGAGTTGTCGATGGTCTTGCCGGAGTCGATTGCGGGTGAGTGATCTCTCAGGGCATACCCGGTCACGGTAGACAACCCGACAGCGCCATGTCCCGGATTCACCAGCCGCGGATCGGCGGTCAACGCGTGCGCATCGTCCGCCGGATCGACTCCGTAGTACACGTTGTAGTCATAAACATTGTGCGTGCTTTTGCCCGGTCCTGGCTCGCTCACATAGGAGCCATCCTCGTTGCCCTTCACTCCATAGCCGAACTCAGCCGTTCCCTCCACGTAAAAGATGTTGTTATAGAAATACGTGTCGCTGGCCCAGCCGGTCCAGTCGGTATGCAAAACCACATCCACATTTTCATTTTTTCCGACATAGATCATGTTGTTGTAAATGCTCGTATTTTTCACCGGGCCTGAGAGCTTGATCCCGCGATGGTGATCGTTCTGGCTGACGTTATAGCGGACGATGGTGCCGACATTGCCGGCGCTGTCGTTCGGACTCTGCGAGCCTTCGTTGCAGATCAGCAGAAATCCGCCGTCGTTGTCGTGGCTGTAGTTGTATTGGATGATCGTGTTGCGGCTGTTCCAGTCGGAATCGAAACCCTCGGCGTCGTGCTGGCCGCGGGTTCCGTAAACTTCGTTGTATTGGATGATCGTGTTGTCGGCGCTCCAGGGCCAGATGCCGACGTTATAGTCCTGATTGCGCTGGCTGGCGTGCGAGACGACGTTGTGCTCCACCAGCGCACCGTCGGTGGCGACATTCACAATTCCATCGCCGCCGATATCGTCCAACACGTTGTTTCGCATTACGACGCCCAGGCTGGGATACCATTTCGACCGTGTCCAGTGCGTCGACCAGCCAAAAATCCCGCTGCGGTCAACGTGGAAGATGCGATTGCCCTCGATGCGGAGATCAATAAAGCGGCTGGATTTGGAATCACCGATGGCGCTGTAATCAATGCCGCCGTTGACCTTCTCTTTGAAACTGCCGTTGACATCATGAACCGTGAGTTTCTCCAGATAAATGTGGTGTAACTCGCCGACATTCTCCGCCACTACGTGAACCCCGCGGCGGAGCGCAGGACTCGAGCCGGTGTTGGTAATCTCAAGATTGCGAATCTCCCAATACTCCTGATTCTTGAGCAGCACCGCATCTTCGGCGAGCCCAGCGCCGTGGATGACCGGCAGCGCATCGCCGGCATACTTGTCGATCACGATGGCATGTTCGGCATCCCCGGAGCCTTTCGGCCAGAGCTGCCCAGTCCACACGCCGCCGGATTTGAAGAGGATGCGGTCCCCGGGATGGAAGGTCGTGGCATTAATCTTGGCGAGCGACTTCCACGGCGAGGCAGGAAACGTTCCGGGCCCACTGTCATCTCCAGTGCCGGAATCGACATAGTAGGTTGTGCCGGTGCCACGGGAATCAGTCGAGCCCATCAGCATGCTGCACAGGCCGACTCCCAAAAGAATCCAGAGCCAACGCCGGGAGCGCCTTGGTTTTTGGAAGAGCATCAGGAATCGAGACTGAGGCCGGGTAATCGACTCTTCGCGATTGCCCGGCCGACGATCAATTGGATCCGGCTAGAACTCGAAATGAAATCCAAACTGTCCCTGCCGCGGGTTGCTATTCACGCCATTGATCGCGCCGAAGTTCCCGGCTCCAATAGTTGCCCTGGAGCCTCCGCAGCCGACAATGTCGTAAAAGTGCCGATTGAAAACATTGTAGAACTCGGCCCGGAACGACAGCCTGTATCGCCCGTCCGGCCCCATGGGGAAGTACTTCAGCAAACTCGCGTCCTCGTCTTGTGAGCCAGGGCACCGCAGCGCGCCAATGGCCAGCGGCCCTGTCCCAAGTTGTCCGACGGCAGGCTGCGTAGCCACCGTCGCGGGCATATAGACAGTCTGCGTAGGAAACTTTCTGGGGTTGTTGGGGCCTTTGAATCCGCTGAGATTGAAATCGGGATAGATGTTTCCCCACTGCGGCCAGTATGGATTCTGAGCAGAAATCATGAACGGCTGCCCAGTGTTGTACTTCAGCAGCCACGTGGTGTTCCATCCCCCGAGGGCTCCGTTAATCCAGCGATTCTGATTTGCCATCCAGCGCCGCCCTTTGCCGAAGGGTAGTTCGTACGTGACATAGCCTTTCACCACGTGAGTAAGATCATAGCCAGTCAGAGAATGCGCCGCTACACCCAGGTTGCTGAAATCCTGAATTGCGGTGTAGTAGCCATTCCCCTCCTGCTGCGCGCTGTAGGTATCCCCTTCCTGCCGCGACCAGGTGTAGCTCATGTCCATCGTCAGTCCGCGGCCGGTGCGTTTGACCACATCGACTACCACTGAGTCGTAGTAGCTCTGGCCAAGCGGGAGTCCAACATACAGCAGATTGGGGTAGTACCAGTAATTGGATTCAGCCTGCGCCAGTTGAGGATACGGTGCGATCGCGGACAGTACCGGACCGCAGAACCCGGCATAGGGATAGTTGACCCCATAGCTGGTTGCGTCTGCCTGACTGCAAACGTAGTGGTTGAAACCGTTGAGATCGGGGTTCTGCTGCCCTAACCGCAAGAACGTAGAAGTGGGACCTTCGTTCCAGGCCAGCGAGGTATCGGTCAGCCGATGACCGCGATTGGCAATATAGGCAAGCTCCACTCGCATGTTCGGAGTCAATTCGTACTGTGCCCCAACATTAAACGTGTCGCTGTAGCCCACGCGCAGGGCGCGAGGATCAACCGACACGTCGGGGAATAAGAAGGTTGGGTCCACATTTTGATTTCCTGGCTGGAAAACCCCCGGATACCCGCTGTCCCAGTCGAAGGGAGAGCTAACCTGGTTGATTCCTTTGAATCCGGGCGCGAAGCCATTGGGTGTGCCCTGGAAATATGCCACCCCTACCGGGTTATAAATAATTCCAAAGGCGCCGCGCAGAACCAACTTCTTCAATGGAGAATAAGCAAATCCAACTTGCGGTCCGAAATTTGTCGCGTACTCATTTTTCTCGAAACTATCGCCGCCCCCCTTGGCGAAGACCAGGTTTCCTGGAACCCCATAGGTCGGAGAGATCTGGGTCAGATCAAAGTTCGCCCAGTGCCCGTACTTCTCATGGAATCGGAAGGTGTAATCCCACCGCAGTCCCAGGTCCAGCGTCAGTTTCGAGGTAACTTTGTAGCTATCCTGGGTAAACAGCGACATCGCTTTCTGCCTCCCATATAAGTTGTAAGGAGTCGTCTCGCTTGCGGTATTCGCGTCTCCCAGTAGGTAGCTGGCAAATCCGAATCCCACATACTGGGCGTAGCCCTGGCTGGGCGCACCCGTCGTGTTGTTGGCAAAATTAAAAGCCAGGGCGCCGGAGCCGGCATGACTGTTGACTTGGTGTGCTGTGAAGTCCCCGCCAAACGTGAGGCTATGGCGCCCTTTGTTCCAGGTCACCGTGTCTCCAGTGATGATGTTGGCGCCGGAAAAGTCGCCCTGGAACGAGTTCCCGATATACGTCTCACTAAAGCTGTTGTTGTCGCCAACCTGAGGGTTGTCAAACGAGATGATCGGAAAGTTTCCCGCTCCCGTATTCCCGAACCCGAGTTGCGACGTCCAAGTGCCTGCAGCCGAGGGCTCATCGCCCTGCCAATCGTAGTTGTACGTGAAGTTCAATACATTCAGCAGAGAGGGAGTAAAAGTGTGCGATTCACTTGCGCGAAATTGGTGGGAGCGAAAGAAATTGTTCCGTGCCGCTGAAAGCGGTCCGCCATCGGTACTGCCTGACTCCCACACACCACCGCTGTCGACCAGCGTGCGCGGTTTGTGGTCGTAAATCCACGATCCCGACAGGTGATCGTTTTGCGTCAGGACGTGGTCGAGCTTGATCACTGCTTCGTTGGGCGTTTGCGTCGGCGAGTTGCTCAGAGGCAACCGGTTGTTGGGAGTGATCAGGCCAGGCCCCTCCGGAGCATAAGATTTCTGGTAGATTGCGTTGATTGTTTTCGCCACCGAACTGAAGCGGCTGGGATCGATCATATTGCCCGTGAACTGATTTCCCGTCGTCGGATCGAAGATCATCCCCTCTTGCAGCGGAACCGTCTGCCCCGCATCGTTCATGACAGAGATGGGAGTGGTGCCCGCGCTGGTGCAATCCGGCGCCACACTCGAATCCGGTTGAGTGCAGAGTTGCGAGCCCAGGAGCGCACTGAAATCGCCACCCAGGAAACTCGCCGTCGGGACAAAACTCGAGTAATCTCCAAGCCTGCGGTCGACCTGCGTGTAGCGCTCGAAGGCCCCGAAAAAGAATGTCTTGTTCTTGATGATCGGCCCGCCCAGGCTGAACGCGTAATCCCACGCTCTGCGCTTTGCTTTTTCCGCCGTGTTGCCCCAGGTGTTGGCATCGAAGAGTTCATTGGCGCCATACAGTAAAGCCGAGCCATGTAATTGATTGGTTCCTGACTTCAAGCTCATGGTGATGACGCCGCCACCGGTGATGCTGCTTTCCGCGTCCAACCCGCTGGTTTGTGCTTGTAACTCCTGCACCGCCTCCATGGTCGGGCCATTCTGCATGGAGTTGCCCGGGATATCGGCCGTTCCCGAAGAGCCGTCCACGGTGTAATCCTTGGTAAACCACTGTCCCCCGTTAATGACCGCTCCGTAGGGACTGCTGTAGATCGAGTAGCCCGGCGTAATATCCACCGCAAAAGTCTCGACGAATCTTCCGCCGCCATAGATACTCAGTGGCAATTCGTTGATCACGCTGGCTTTCATATTTGTGCCCTCGGTGGGGCGTTCCAACTCCAGCACCGGGGCATCGGTGGTCACGGTAACAGTCTCGTTGACTGCGCCAACCTTCATGGAGACATCGATCCGCGCTACTTCGGTAGATTCAAGCGTCACCGAAGGACGCGCAACCGTACCGAATCCTTCCTTCTTGAACTCGAGCGAGTACGCACCGGGAGCGAGGTTCGGAATGACATAGATTCCGTCTTGATTGGACACCGCCCTGGCTGGAATGTTCGTGCCATGGTTGGTGGCGCTGACCTCTACTCCGGGCACGATTGCGCCGCTGGTATCCGTCACCGTGCCTGTGATGGTGGCGCGATTGGCCTGAGCAGCCGCCCCTACCGCGATAAGAATCAACATCGCGATAACCAACACCATGAAGGCCTGTTTGCACAATTGGATTGTTTTCATATCGCCTCCCGCAGCTCTTGAAATCGGTTCGCCGATCACTCGCCGAGTCCTCTGACTCCGCCCTTAGTCTTAGTTACCAACTGCCTTCCACCGAACTTCCACCAATCCGATTGAGCCAGGAGTGCGATTGATGCCGTTTGCATCCGGCTCATTGCCTGCGATTTTTTCGTTGGCCGTATAGAACAAGGTGAACAGTCCGTTGCCTTCTGGGATCAGGCCCAACGGGGTGCGCACTTCAGTAGCCCAAATTCCGTCCCCCTCCTGTACTATCAAATGCCGGCCCGCGGACCAGTGCGTCCCGTCACTGGATAAGGTGTACCCAATCGCATTGGGAGCGTCCGTGTCATAGACGGCCACGTAGGTTCCGTCCTCCAGGCGGGTGACAATGGGATTTTCGATGAAGCGCGTTTCGACTTTCAGGGGATTGATTGCCCTGCAGCGAGTCCACGGACCGCCAAGTTCTGCCGCCATGGCCAGCCCCACTTGCCAGAGCGAGATGGGTAGCTTTTCCGTGTGCGCGCTTCCGTAAAAGGCAAACCAGCGATCGCCAACGCTGTACGGAAAAAACGAATCTGTGCCTTGCAGGCCTTCCCACGGATCCGAGTCTTTTCCACGCTGCAGCAGAATGCCCTGGTCTTCATAAGGGCCGCCGATCCCATCCTCGCCGGGAACCTGCGAAACCGCGCGCCAGATGCGTCCTTCATGGTTCGTCAGCCACTGTTGCGATGTGTCTGGCGCGGCCTGATAGGCGACGTAGAAAAGATTCCATCGGTCGCTCTTAGGATCGAAGACCGGTAGCGGCGACCACAGAGCCGCTCGCGGATCCTTTCCGGTGTAGTCGCCGCTTGATTCGGCCAGCGTAGCAAGGCGCTTCCAATGAATGCGGTCCTGGCTGGTCCAGTGTGCCAGCCGCATCTTTACCCAATGGGGATCGCCCGTCATTTCGGAGGTGAACAGGTGGTAGGTGCCCTTTAGCTTGACCACTCGACCGCCCTCGAAACCGTATTTATTGCCCTCGGCTCCAGTCGAGTGAATCGTCAGGATAGGATTCGTCCAGTTCCTGGTCACTTGCAAGTCCTGGCCAGAGCTACTGGCCGTGGCAAGCGCAAAAGCGAGGCTCGTCAAGATCGCGGTACGTGCCATCCATCTCCGAAAAGGCGGGTCAATACTCCCTTGTCCTCAATACTGCCAAAGCTCTAGTCCTTGGTTTGATTTTCCTCAAGGTAATCGACGTTATCGGCAGGTTAATTTCAATGGAGTGCTAATGTTTCCAACAGTTTTCGATGAGCAAAGGGCAACCGTGAGATTTCCCAGCCTCTTCTTCTTTGAGAGCTTTCGCTTCCTGCCGACTGGTTGTGGGGAATTGGCTCGAAATCGACGCTTCAAAAATGCATCACTGGCTACACACATCAGAAGAATGCCGGAGGGAGATTAACCTCAAGTAACGGCCTCGGATAACTGTTAGTTTGGAGCCGGCCGCGACGTTTTTCCTGAATTGACGGTGCCTATCCGGCAGTGCTATTGTCCGACCGGCGTTCCCGGACGGGGTTCGCGTGAATATAACCTTTTCAGGACCGCCCATCTGGACCCTACGTTGGCATCTGTTCACATTTCTACGACCCCTCACATTCCCGTTTTCGAGAGACGGGAAGAGCTCCGTCGCATCTTAGAGAGCCGGCACTTCTGCAACTCTCCCAAAAAGACCCGCTTCCTCGAATTCGTGTGCGAACAAGCGCTTCAGGGTAACGGCGAGAAGCTGAATGAATACCTGATCGGGGTAGACGTGTACGACCGCGGCGTGGACTTTAATCCACAAAGAGACCCGATCGTACGAGTGCAGGCGCACGAAATCCGCAGGCTACTGAAGAAGTTTTACGAGGAAGAAGGAAAGCAAAGTTCCCTGCGAATGGAGCTCCCCTCCGGCCACTATGTTCCGCAGTTCACCCGCAATGCAGATCAGGAGGTAGCGGAGGAACTCCCGGGTGCCCCACTGTCTCCACCAAGGGCGAATCCGAGCCAACTGGCTTGGGCCGCTGCCATCGTCCTGGCCGTGGTGTGCGCAGGATTGGTCACGTTCCTATGGCTGCACTGGCCCAGCGCGCCAGTGCGCGTGCAGCCGGCGACTCTAAGCGACAGTCTCGATTGGTTCTGGCACCCGTTTCTTCCACCCGCGGAGGCTCCGCTGATCACGATTCCCAACCATCCGCTCCTGCGGGCGGCTCACGATGGGGACAGCGCGCAGACCCTGGCCAGCGGTCACGAGATTCCCAAGTCCAGTCTCCCCGAGTTCCGCGACACCATCCACTTCCATGAGTTGAAACGATTCGTGTTTGTCCCCAGCCTTACCGACTTCACCTCGGTGGGGGAAACGCTCGGATTGGTCGAACTCTGCCAGCTGTTCTCCATCGTCGGCCAGAAATGCCAGGTGCAGCAGTCGCGTCTGGTGAACCTCGACGAAATCAAAGGCGACAATGCCATTCTGCTCGGCGGCAATCAGGCGTGGAGCGGACGCGTTTTTCTCAACGTCGAAGGATTTCATTTCCAAAGCGGAGTCATCCTCAACCGAAAACCGCAGCCCGGCGAACTCGCCGTGTACAAGCCGGAATTCGATCCCGTAACCAATCAACTGACCCGCGACTATGCTCTTGTCCTTCTGCTGCCCAACGAAAGCCCGGACAAGCGGGTGCTGCTGATCTATGGCATCTACACGCAGGGTTCGCAAGCCGCTATCGAATATCTGATCAACCCGGAAAGCATGTCGGAACTGCGAAAGGAACTGCTGAAACTTTCTCCCGACCACCAGACCGTCCCACGGTATTTTCAGCTGCTGCTTACGACCACGGTAGAGAATGCGGTCCCCGGCAAATCGTCTTTGGTCGCGGTCCGTGTGATTTCCAGATGAAGACGGCACGGTTCGCCGCCGTGATCTCCTCTAATTTGCTGTTGTGCGCCGCCTTGTGCGCGCAAAGCAGCGCTCGCCTGCAAACTTCTGAAACGCAACTGCAATTGAAGGCCGATCCCACGACTCCGGTACTCGAGCAGCTAATCGTCCCCGGACAGCCGCAATGGAAAAATGAGGCTTCCGAGTCTCTGATTGCGTTCGCGGAGATCGGAGGCAAGCCGACCGCATGCCGATGGAGCTTCAATGCCAGCGCCAGTCACGCCGATCAGCGGGAAGTCTCGTTTGTTTACGATTCGGTTTCCCCACATCTCCGCCTCATCTGGACGTGGCGAGCCGCCCAGGAATATGGACCGATCGAGCATCAGATCAGGATCGAAAATCTCGAGAGTCAAGAGATATGGATCCCCATGCAGGACAGTTTGTCGTTGAATTTGCCAGTAGACCCCAAGGTTCCTTTGCAGCATTTTTTTGTGGAGAAAGGCGCGAACACGCCATCGGCGGTCGGTACACACAGGGTTTCTCTGCATGACGGCTATCAATGGACAGGGACGTCGAGCACCTATGGCGATCTCAACGATAGCGAGCCGCGGGAAATCATTCCGTGGTCACTGGTCGAAAGAAACGATGCCGCGCACAGCGGATGGTATGCCGGAATTGAGTTCAGCGGACGAACCCGTATCACGTTGGAGAGAGCAAAGGACTCGCTGCGAGCGGTCTTGGGACTCAATCCCGATCCAGCCCCATTTCTTACCCGGCTGGCTCCGGGTGAAGTTTTCGAAACGCCTGTCGTCTTCCTTGGCGGCTTTCGCGATGGTCCAGATGGAGCCGGCAATGTCCTGCGCCGATGGGTGCGTGCCACGCTGGGTAATCCGTTGACGTGGAAGCAGTCGAACTATCCTTTGGTCGTAAACAACAGCTGGGGCGGCGGCATGGCGGTGGATGAGCAAGTCGCCCAGCGCATGATTCACGACGCTGCCGATCTCGGCGTGGAGATGTTCCACATCGATGCCGGCTGGTTCCGGGGTGTCGGCGATTGGTACCCGAATCCACAGAAATTTCCTCACGGGCTCGCCGTCATTGCTGACCAGGCGCACAAACGAGGCTTGAAGTTTGGTCTTTGGGTGGACTGGACTCAAGCCGGTTTATCGACCGAAGCTGGAGCGCTAAACGCGCGCGATCCGAAAGTTCGCGATTGGATGGTGACCGACGTTCCGAACGATTGGCAGCCGGAGCCCTTCAAAGGGCAGACGATTGATCTCGGAGTGCCCGCAGCCAAGCAGTGGGCTCAGGATGAAGTGGAACGCATCGTCACCGACTACCACCTCGACATGCTGGAGCACGACGGCTATCTCGTGGCGCACGGGTGCAACCGCACGGATCATCCTCACGCGGCTCCCGACCCGCTGAACAAGTGCGTCTACAAATCGTGGGGCGCGTACTTTGTAGACAGCTCAAATTCCACCGATGTCAGTTATCACGCGGTGCGGGCTTACTACGATATTTATTCCAGGCTGCGCAAGGATCACCCGGGCCTGCTGTTCGAAATCTGCGCCGATGGCGGCCGGATGGTCGATTTCGGTAGCGCCGCTCACGGCGACTACTTCTCGATTACCGATACTTATGATCCGCTATCTAACCGGCGGGCATTTTACGACACCAGCTACGTGCTCCCGCCGGCAATGCTGGAAAGCTACGTCGAAAAATGGCCCGCGCCGCGCCTCGAAAACTTCCGCTACATGCTGCGCAGCGGCATGATGGGATGGCTTACTATCATGATCGACACCGCTACGTGGTCCCCTGACCAGCACGCCGAAGCCAAAGCGGAAATCGATTTGTACAAGAACGAACTGCGCTCGTTCATTCGCGATGCCAGCCTCTACCATGTCTCACCCCGGCCTGACGGCGTGCATTGGGACGGAATCGAGTACTGGAGTCCGCATCAGCAGCGAGGCGTAGTCTATGCGTTTCGTGGAACCGGCGAAGAGCGTGCGCACTCCTTCTTATTAAAGGGGCTGCTGCCGTCAGCGCACTATCAACTCAGATTCCATGATCACAGCGCACCGGATCGGACGGTCACAGGACGGGACCTTACGGAGCGGGGTCTCAAGGTAGATCTGAATTTTCCGAACAGTTCGGAACTGATCTTCATCGAGGGAAGAGCGAACTAGCGCGCACCTGCTGCCCGCCGAGGTCGAACTCGGCGTCCTGCCAAATCATCTTGCCCGGAAACCTAGCATAGCTGAGTCGGCCGGTTCGGCGGGGGTTCGGCGACGAGCGTCTGCAGCCAGCCATTATTCTGATGCCACCAGCCGTGGAATCTGTCGCCTTCGGTGGAATGAGCGCTCAACGCAGTCCATCGATTCACAAGTCCTGCCTCGGCAGTTCGTACGGTGAGGCAACGAGTGTCGACGCGCAATCCCACTTGCATGGCCTTGAGAACGCTTTCTTTGGCGCTCCACAGTAAAGTTACCAGGCGGGTGCGATCCTCGGCGGATGCCTGCGCAACCCGAACTTGTTCTTCCTCTGTGAGGTAGTCTTCGATGAAAGCCTGGCTGTGCGGCTCGATGACTTCCAGATCGCAGCCTAGCTTCACTCCGGCGCCTGCAACGGCGCAGATCGCCCGGCCGGACCGGTGGCTGATCGAGATGGTTACATCTGCCGGCTGGTTCAAAACGAACACAGCGGGTGAGCCGGAGGGAGCGGAACGAACCTCGACGTTCGCCAGAGTTTGGAGGTGAGCCGGGAATCCCTGGAAGAAAGCAAACGCACACTTTGCCGTCCACCGGCCCAACCGCCATTCCATGCGGCGCTTGGGGAAGCGAAGAGCGTCGATGCGACGGAGTTCGCTCGCGCCCAGCCACTCATTCGTCCCCGGCACATCGGCTTCGCTCTGTTCGAGCCAGTAAACTTCCATATTTTTCGTCAGCGTTATCTTTAACGGAGTCACTTACGTTCAAGCGGCCTGCCCGATTGGGATTACCGATTTCTCACCCAGTTGCTCTTCTTCCTTGGCGATGCCACGAACCAGAGCATCAATCAGGTACGGGCGAAGTCTGGCGGGAGGAATGATGCGATCGAGCGCGCCAACATTCAACGCGCGCTGCACGCTGTGCACCCGATCGAATTCGGCAGCCATTTCGCCCAGTTTCTCGGAGTGAACGACTTTGAACAGTTCATTCCATTGCGCGCGCAGGCGGCCCTTTTCCGGGCCTTCTGCTTTTTCCATGGCGGGCACGAGTTCCTGCAAGCGCGGGTCGTTACGGGTGCGAGCTTCCACTTCGCTGGCGAAAACCACTGCCGCAGCCGGAGCGCCGCCAATGACGGAGGCGTAGGTTCCCTCCAGCGCAGCCACTTCAAGTTGCTCGTTCAAAGCGCGTGAGAAAACAACATAGGCGCCGCCATGATAGCGGGAGACCACGCAGAAAACAGCCGGACCCTCGAAGTTGACCATGGCACGGCCGATCTCGGCTCCATACTCCAATTGCAATCGGCGCATGGATTCCGGAGAACCGTCAAATCCCGACAGGTTAGCCAGAAGCACAACCGGGCGGTTGTTGCTGGCCGCATTGATGGCGCGGGCGACTTTCTTGGATGACTGTGGGAAGAGCGTGCCCGAGGTCCATTGTTCGGGGCCATCGGCAGGCACGAATCCGAGCCGAGGCAGTTGACGCGATTCGATGCCGATCAGGCAAACCGGGAAGCCGCCTAAGTGCGCATCCCAGACGACTGCCGTCTCTGCCGCGCGCATCCCGGCCCAGCGTTCGAGAGGAGGATGATCCTGATCGATGGCAGCCGTCATCACGGTGCGAATGTCAAATGATTTTTTGCGCCCGGGATTCGTCTCGTCGGCGAAAATATCGCCAACCCGCGTGAAGCCTTCTGAACCACTGACATGCGGATATTGCTGAACGTCGCGTTCAATTGGGTCAGTGGTGATTGCCCGCCTCGGGAACCGTTCGTCTGGCATCACGTAGGTGTGTTCGTAATGGCGGAAGAGAATGTGACAAGCTTCGTCGATATCGCGAGCCCAATATTGCGCCTGGCCATTGATCCCCATGATGCGGTCATAGCCGCCGATGCCCTGGTTGTCCTCCGCCGAGATTCCGCCGGAGTAATCCAAGGCTCGCTTGCCGGTAAGAACCATGGCGGCTTTGGGCGTCATCACCAGAATGCCGCGCGTGTGCATCAGCATGGTGGCTTCGGCATTCCAGTAAGGCTGGGCGCCGACGTTGATGCCATTAATAAGGAGATTGACCTCGCCGCCGGTCTGCGTGAACTCCACGAGGCGGCGCAGAACGCGGGCAATCCAATCCATGTTTTCCACGCCGCTCTCCATGGAAATCTTGGCGCCGGCGGAGATGGGGAACCATTCCAAAGGCACTCCCAAGTCCTGAGCCATATCGAGAGCGGCAAGGATGCGGCGGCACTCGGGTTCGGCCAGCGCTCCTAAGTCCCGGCTGGGATCGCCGAGCAGCATGACGCGGGTCATACCCTCGGGATGCTTGCTGGTGAAATTGCGGATAATGCCGACAATGATGTTGGCCTTATTCTTGCCGTAAGGACGTTCCACCGGAAGCAACTGTCCATCGGAGGAAAAGTCATATTCCATGAATTCGCCGGGAGGGAACTCGGCTCGAGTGTGTTTCTGCGACGGGGTAAGCATGCGGATGATTTCGTAGGGATAAATCATTCCGCGCTGGCGCATGCGCACGACTTTCTGATCGTATTCCGTCAGCGACCGCATCGGCAGCATCTTGTCAGCCGAGCGGAAGGTGATCAACATTCCGCGACCCGCGGGAGTCGAGATGCGCACGGTCATATCGCGCAATTCTCCAGTGGCTGGGCTGGGAATGCGCGCCCGGATCACCACCTGTTCCAATCCCAAGCCTTCGGTGGAAGGAGCCAACCGCCGTACGATGTCCCGAAACTCGTCCCGCTCCAACGTGCAGGGCTGCCATATGTAAAGAAAGATGCGATTCCAGTGCAGGCGCTGATTCACCGGCCGCCGAGACTGGTAGACGCGGATGGCGGCAATCGCCTCGCTTAGCATTCGTTCCAGATGAGGCAAAGCTACCACTCGGCCTGACTCGTTCCGCAGCGGCGTTACGTCGCGTACTTCAGCGCAGGCAAACAGACGCTCATCTTTCGGATTGTCGCGGGCGACCGCCCGCAACAGATAAACGTCTTCGATGGAGGGGAGGCGCTCGATGTTGAAGTTGCTGAGGCGCCACAGGTGCAGGCGCTTGCCCATCATGGGGTGCAACCCGCGGTAGATCTTTTCTTCGTGATAGCCGTCCGGCCCGGGACGATAGGTGAAGTGCTGCATGCCGCCCACGCCCTGGCTGTAGGTCGTCCCGGCGACCTCGATGACGATGCGCCGAATCGAGCGGGGAATTGCGGACCGGTTGAGAATGGTGCAGACCTCCTGCTGCGTGGTTTCCGGGTCCGCCATCGCTCCAGAGTTCCAGGCATAAAGATCAATCACCACATCATGGTCTGCCGGAACTTCGAGAATCAGCGGGAAAACGGCCTGGATGGCTTCGGAAAGCCTGGCGTAATCGCAATGCGTGGTCAAGACGTGGATGCGCCTGCCCTCGTGATCGTACTTGGCGGAGGCGTAGCAATGACCCTCATGCTCGAAAGAACGAAATTCTTGTAACGAGCGGATCCGGTAGTAACGCCACGTGATCGCTTCCAACATCTGCTTCCGCAGGGCTATAGAGGCAGACGCGAAGCGGCCGGAAAGCAGGCCCACGAGGGGCTGAGGACATTCCATCAACTCACGAACGCGCTCGCGGCAGTCGGGGGCGTCAGGGTTGGCTGCCAGGTATGCGAGTTGCTCTTCAACTTTGTCGTAAACCTTCTTGCGGGCGTCCTCAAACAAGGGTTGATCAAAATAGCGATACCGCACCTCGCGAGCCAGGTCGCTCAGCGCGGGGAATTGTCCATTGCTCATCGCGATCATGCGATCGAGAAGAGAACGCCACGATTTCGCTGCCGCGGCAGCGAGCACTTCGATGGACTGCAAGCGCCGTTCCAGAACAGCCAGTACCGTCGGAATCTGCGACTCGACTCTCTGATGCGACTTGTAGATCCATAGGAGGCTTTCCTCCAGCTTCGGCGAGCGATCGAGCGATTGCACTCCATAGTGGGAGAGAGCCCGGCGCAACGCGCTGACAAATGCGGGTGGCAAAACGTCTCCGCCCGTCTCGAGCATGCGCAGGTACGAGAACAGGTAGACTTCCGCACTCGACTCCTCGGCGCTGGCGCGATGGTTCACCTCCGGGTCGCGTTGAAAAAGGCAACAGATATCGACAAAGATGCTTAGAATTTCATTTTCGACCTCGCGCATCTCGCCCTTGTCTTTGTCCTGCACCTGGTCGGTCTTCCACTCGGCAATTAAGCGCGCGCTTTCCTTGGGATCGACGTCGAAGCCCAGCATCAATTGGCGCAATTCGTCGAGATGATCGCGCCAGGTTGCACTTTCCTCTACCGCTGGTTCATCAGTCCCGGCGGAGCTTCCAAACACAACCGGCGCCTCCGCTGCGCTCGCAGACTCGTCGGCCGAATCGGGATCAATCTGAAGCAGCGCTGCTCCCGTATCCACCTGAACATTTGGCATCGTCATCACGCTGCGAACTGTGCCCGAAAATGGAGCCGTGACTTGCATCTCCATCTTCATGGCTTCAAGCACGGCTAAGCGATCACCGGTCGAGACCGCATCGCCAGGCTTGACTGCGATGGAGACTACGACGGCTGGCGACGGCGCGTGGACAATGCCTCCATCATCGCGATCGACCCGGTGGGAAATCCCTTCGACCTCGATCCGATAGCTCGAGCCCTGGATGGCTGAGACGATATGAAAGCGCCGGCCGAAAACCGTGAGCCAATATTCGAAACGGCCGAGGCGGTCAACTTCGGCGTCGATGCGCGATCCATTCAAATGCACCCGATACCGCTGCGGACCCAAGCGATGGATTTTTCCGGAGTAAGTATGACCGCGATAACGCAGTTCGGCGGTTCGGCCAATTTCGTTGTGCACATGCGGCCGCCCGCGTACCGCCGCAGCGTAAAACTGGGCCTGCTCGACCGCCAGCTGTGCCTCATAGACCTCAATGGCAGCCTGGACAAGGGCCACATCTGCGTATCGTCGCGAGAGGTGCTTCCCTTCGGACGCCAGATGGTCAAGCCACCCAATATGGACCTCGCCGTCTTGAACCTCCTGGCGGCTCAGCATATCCAGCAGAAAACCTTTGTTGCTGGATCCTCCTTTGATCACGAGTACGCTTGCGCGAAGGGCGCGCTGCAACCGGGCAAGAGCTTCGCTGCGATCTTTGCCATAAGCGATGATTTTGGCAATCATGGAATCGAAATCAGGAGAAACCGCGTCGCCTTCTGCTACACCGGAATCCACCCGCACGCCGGGACCGATTGGAACTCGAAAGCGTTCGATGATTCCGGGAGAAGGAGCGAAGCCATTGTCCGCATCCTCTGCATTCAGCCGCACCTCGATAGCGTGGCCCGTGGTCTGCGGCGGCTCACCGGTCAAGCGTCCTCCGCGGGCGACATGGATTTGCAACTTGACCAAGTCCACTCCTGTCGTACATTCGGTAACCGGATGCTCGACTTGCAAGCGGGTGTTGATCTCCATAAAAGAGAACGCTTGTGTCTCCGGCTGGAAAAGAAATTCCACGGTGCCGGCATTGCGGTACTCCGCAGCGCGGCTCAGGCGCACGGCTGCGTCACGCAGTTGGCGTTCTTGCTCCCCGGAAAGCGCCGGCGAAGGAGCCTCTTCCAGAACCTTCTGCTGCCGCCGCTGGATCGTGCAGTCCCGAACTCCGACCGCCCAGGTTGTTCCGAAATGGTCAGCAAGGATCTGCACCTCCACGTGACGGGCACGAGGTACCAGATGCTCAAGAAAAATTGTGGGGTCGCCAAACGCCTTGAAGGCCTCGGCGCGAGCTGATTCAAACGCTGCGGCGAGTTGCTCCTCGGAACGCACAAAGCGAATGCCGTGTCCTCCGCCGCCAGCAGTCGCCTTCAGCAGCACCGGATATCCGAGACGGGCAGCCTGCTGGACGGCGTCGTCCAAGGTTTCGACCGCACCTCCGCTCCAGGGAGCGACTGGGATTTGCACCTCTTCGGCAAGACGTTTGGCGGCGATCTTGTCACCGACACGCCGCATGACATCTCCATCCGGCCCGATGAACACAATGCCCATCTCGCGACAAAGATCCGCGAAGCCGGCTTGTTCTGCGACGAAGCCCCAGCCTACCCACACTGCTTCGGCACGCACAGCGCACAGCGTCCTTTGCAGCGAGGGATAGTCCACGTAGCTGCTCTTCCATCGCTGCGTGTTGGCGTCGAGGACGAGAGTGGGGCCCAGGCAGACCGCCTCGTCAGCTTCGCGCACGAACATGGCGTGCCGCTCGGGTTCGGTGAACAGGGCAATCGTGCGCAGGGGCGTCCGATGCTCATGGTTAAACTCGCGGGCTGCATGAATGAAGCGCATAGCAGCTTCGCCGCGATTTACGATGGCGACGCGCGCAAATTCACGGTTCATAAAGAGCCTCGATCAATGTGGATTTCGGCACCGCAACGTCAGGCAGCCACCAAATCCACTGTCATTGCCGCTTGCAATGCTTTCAGTTTTGAAGGCTCAATAGCGGCGGGAACGGAAATCGTGTGATACCCGCGCAGCTGCAGCTGGCATTGCCCGTTGGCATCCACGATTTCGGCATCGAAACTGTTTCGCTCGGCGTTGCGTGTGACCACCGCGTACAAAGTGTGATCCGCAGCGTCAGCGATTTGAGCTGAGAAAGAAAGATGATCAATGTGCTCTGGAAGCCCCATGCGGCCCTCGACGCCCATCTCCCAGATCCCGGCGGTCTGGAAGCAAAGCTCAATCAGCCGAGGCGAGACAAGAGTGCGTAGATCCTCCGGATGATGGTTCGCCGGCAGTTTGCCCGCCATAGTACCAATGATTCGCTTGCCGTCCCACCATGCTTTCTCGACAATCTGGTAGGCCGGACCGTGGAAGTACAAACGGTAGATATCTGCAGCGCCAATGACGCTGCCCTCCGGCACAATAGATATTCCGGATAGATCTTTCGGTTTCTTTGCGAGCAACACACGCGCCGTGAAGTGAATCGTTTTCTGCGCTTCTGCTTGACCGGGCAAAGAGCGATATCCGATCAGGCAACAGTCGGCGGCGATCTCATCACCCTGCGGATGAATCAGCGCTTCGACCGTCACGGTGCGAGGTTCGTTACGGTAGAACTTGAACGGAGCGAGGAAATTGACTTCCTCCATCGCTTGGACGTGCCAGTCGGGTAGCAGCGCGACTGCGGCTTCGGCGAATGCCTCGATGCCCATGACTCCCGGCAGCACCGGTGTGCCGTCAATCTGGTGGTCATACAAGAACGGTTGCACTTTCGGGTCGAGCGTAGTTTCGATCTTGAGAGGGTCGAACACGCCGGCGCTCGCGATTTTCCCGAGCATTGGGCGTGACACGACTTTCTGTCGCAACCCATCCAATCCTCCGGTTTCATCCCACTCTTTCAGCAGCACTCCCAGCCTTTTTCCAATCACGACTTCACCGCGCGTCCCCCCGGAGGTCAGTTCGCGGCGAATCACCGGTATGCCCGCTTCGGGAGCCAGCATGTCGATTCCTGCGGTCTCCATGATTTTCGGGATGGACCCGCGAGTCGCCATGCCAATGCCACCCCATGCCGTCCAGTCGATCGCAATGCCGCGAGTCGCCGGGCGTGTGTTCCGAAAACTGGAGATGATCTTGCAAAGCAGATCATTCGCCGAACTGTAATCGGTCTGACCGGGATTGCCGAAGCGCCCGGCAATGGAACTAAATGCCACGGTTGCGCCGAGAGGCATATCGCCAATCGCATGCAGCAGGTTGAAGAAGCCGTCGGCTTTGACGTCGAAAACGAGATGGAATTCGCGCGGCTCCTTTTCGTTGAGAGCACGGCTGCGGTCGAGACCCGCAGCGTGCAGCAGCACGTCGATCTTCCCGCTCTGCTCACGGACCAGGGAGATGATTTTCGAAACCGCCTCCACATCGGTAAGGTTGACGCTGAAGTAGCGGGCTGTTCCGCCGGCGGCACGCACCGCGTTGATCGCGGCCCGCGCAGCCTGTGCGCGTTCGAGTGCCGCCAACTCTTTTTCCACCAGAGCCGGAGTGGCCCGTTCGCCGCGTGCCTGGATGCGCGCGAACAAATCGCGCTTGAGACCTTCTTTATCGGTGCCAAAGCGTTTGAGGTCGGGATCGTTCGGATCCGGTTCTGGCACCAGATCGAGCAAGTAGAAGATCCCGCCGGACGCAGCGGCAAGATCGGCTGTGATGGCCGAGACGATGCTACCAGCAGCGCCGGTTACCACGAAAACGGTATCCCGGTTCAGAGCGAGCCCGGGCTGGCCGTCTGCGGCAGGGCATTCTTCCAGTCCAATAGTCCAGCGCACTCCGTTCTTGTAGCCAATCTCGACTGCCCCGGGATCGCGGAGGGTTTCGTCGATAAGCGCGGCCGCGACTTCGGCAACGTTGCTCGCTGTTTCGAAGTCGACGGCTTTTGCAGCTATATTGGGTCGCTCGCGCTTGTAGGTCTTGGTGAAGCCCACAACGGCTCCGCCGAGTGCAGCGGCTGCCCCCGCTTCGTCGTAGCCATGCAGTCCACCCAGGCGCGTCGCTGAAACCAGAAAAGTGCCAGACGCGGAGATTTGGTCGTAGAGAGCGCGCATCGTGGTGTACAGGGACTTGATTCGTACGCGCACTGACTCGCGCCACGTGGCCACATCCATATCGTGCAGGTTGCCTTCGATGTCCAATGCAGGCAGCCAATAGACGCCATGCACCGGCCCTGTGGCGATCCAGCCTTTCACGAGATCATTCAGAACATCCGCTTGTGGCGTGCTTTGAATGCGAAGCACCTCGACACCCCGATCCTGAAGCGATTTCGAGAGAGCATCGGCGACGCCGCCTTCATCCGGCATGACAACCACGCGGTCTCCGCGTTTGAGGGTCGCGCCGGTCGGCTTACACAAGTCAAGCGGAGGACGAAGCACCGGCACCGGAACGCGCCGGGGAATGCGGTTGGCCGCGTCGAAACTCAGGGGTGCCGGACCAGTGACGGTTGCTGGCTGCGCCGCGCTTGTTTGCGAGAACGCTGCAGTGCCTGAAGTCGCAGGCTGGTTTTCGCTTACGTTCGATGGAACTGGAGCGGCAACGATCCCGGAGCGATCCTGCGCGAATTTAATTACATGTGCCAGCGTAGGGAAGTCGCGCAGCCTGAGGTTCTCGTCACGTGGAATGTTGTAGGTTGCCCGGATCGCCGCGAACATTTCCGCCTGCTTCACCGTGTCAATGCCCAGATCGGCTTCGAGATCAAGGTCCAAATCCAGCATGTCTTTCGGGTAGCCGGTTTTTTCGGCAACGATGTCCAGAACTTTTTCTTTGATTGCATCAATAGCGGAATCCACCGCTGCGACTGCGGCAGAGACTGTCGTTTTCACCTCGACGAGGGCAGGCTTCGGCGAACTAGCCCCAGACAAGTCGGGCCGCTTCTCATAGACGAAGCGGATCACGTGCGCCAGCGTGGGATAGTCGCGCAACTTGCGGTTTTCATCCCGCGGAATGTTGTAGATTTCGCGGATCGCCGCAAACATTTCCGCCTGCTTCACGGTGTCGACACCCAGATCGGCTTCCAGATCGAGGTCGAGATCGAGCATGTCGGCGGGATAACCGGTTTTTTCCACCACCAGGGCGAGAATGCGCTCCTTCACGGGATCAGCTGTGCTCTTGACCGTCGTGGCAGTTGATAGCTCCGAGGCGGAAGCGTTGAACCCAACGTTTGGCGCGGGCTGCTCCTGGGCGCGAGGCGCGACGGCAGCGACTTTCGGCTTAAGCGCAGAAGGAACTGTCATCTGCGGGACCGGCTCGTGGGTTGGAATCGATTCTTGCTCGGAAGTTGCAGTCGCAGTCAAAGCTCGCATTGGAGCCGCTGCTGCCGGCCTTAGAGCCTGCGCTGCGTTGAAAGACGTTGCTGCTATTGCCTCGTCCCGCACTCGCAGGGTGCGCGAGACGACTTCGAGTTTCGCATCGGGATGGCCAGAGATACGGTTGAGCCAATCCTTCCAGGTGAGTGGATCTGCCACTCGATAGGAATAGCCAAGGGCATTGGGACTGCGGCGCGCGCCGTCTTTTGTCTTGACCCAATGCAGTAGGGTCATGCTGATTTGCGAGCCGAAGCCGGCACCTAGACGCAGCGCGTACTGGACTGGATAAACCCCGCCCTTGGATAAGTTGAGTGCTCCCAGCTCAGGATCAATCTCCTTGAAGTTCGCCACGGGTGGGACAATACCAGTTTCCAGAGCCTTCACCGCTAGCACGTCTTCAACTCCAGCACCCATAGCGTGGCCCGTGAAGCCCTTCGTGTTGGCGATGACGATGTGGTTGGCTGAGCTGCCGAAGACTTGCCGCAGCGCATGGATTTCCGCTGCAGCGCTTCCGCCGCGCGCCGGGGTATAAGTTTCGTGGGACACAAACACGGTATGCGGCGCAATCTGCTGACGCTGAATGCCGCTGTTGGTTTCCGCCTTGCGAATCAAGTCTTCCATGACCTGCGCGATGTGATTGACGTCGAGGCGAGTTCCGTGGAAGGCGCTGTTCGCAGTCACGGCGCTCACCACCTCGCAGATCGGCTGCAGGCCTCGTTCGCGCGCGGATTCGGCATTCTCCACCACGAGCCCCGCGGCGCCCATGCCGATGATCATGCCGTGACGCCGCTTATCGAAAGGAATGGCAGCCTTCTCGACATCTTCATCCGTGGCCGCGGCGCCGCTGGCCAGGAAGCCTGCTCCCATCCAATCCATCAGGTTGTCGCTGGTGACATCGTCGGCGGCAACGACCACTACTCGACGGCAGCGCCCCGCACGAATCCAGTCTTCCGCGAGGGCGACCGCTTGCGTGGTGCTGGCGCAGGCGGAGTTGATGGCAGTGTTCGGGCCGCGTGCTCCGATGAACTCGGCGAATTGCGAGTGGCCCATGGACAGAACTCGGAACAGGAAACGGCGGTCGAACACATAGGGTTCTTTCTCAATGGCATCGCACAGGTCATCAATACGGCGGTCGATTTCTTGCGCGAGAATGGAATCTCCATTGCTTCGGTCGCGCAGATTCTGCAGAATCTTCACTTGCTCGCGGCGCGCGTGATCCCGCCAATAGCGGGATATCTCGTCAGAGAATGAGTTCAGGCCCGGGAATGCCGACGCAAAAATTACGCCGGTGTCATCGCGCAACCCTTCCGGCAATCCCCAACGGTCGGGCAGTTGTGTGTTTTTGCTGGTGGTCTTATAGCGCATGACCAACGGAATACCGGCATCGCGCAGAGCGTCGAGACCGACTGCCAGGGCAAGTTGCGTAGCTCGGTCCAGCGCGGCATTGCGCTCCGCCGAGACGCCGAATTCGCTCTCCACGTCAAACGCCCCGCCGCGGCCTGCCAGCTTGATTACATCGGCTACATCAGTGATCGTCTCGAATGCGCCGCCATTCTCCGTCTTCACCAGGCGCGTGATGTGCTTGTCGAGCATGGCGCGCCGGAAACGCTCCGGTATCAGGTCGATGAACTGCTCCCCGCGCAGTAGGCGCGCAATGTTGCCATCGTCGAATACATGTTCTGTGCCGGGCAGGCCCAGGGCCGCCCCTGTGATGACGACTGGTTCGGCGGCTGGAGCAGGCTTGTGGCCGCGATAAAGTTCCCATCCGCGGTCCAGAACTTCGGCAAACATTCGGCCAAGTTCCAGGTAGCGATTCCCGTTGACCGGAGTTATGGGGGCGACTGCCATGGTTTGGACAGCCGACTCTGGGACTGGCTGATGGGCTGCGTTCGTGCTGGTTGCGACCGCCGTGTCTCTCGCACATTCCGGTGTTCCACGGCCCAGGCCTGCTGCATAGAGGCAGCACAGTGCCTGGTTGAACGAGGCAAGGTCACCGTTCTTGGGATGATTCGTAAAGAGCGAAACCACATCGCCCCGCGGGCCGAGGACATCTTCGGCAAATCCCTGCAGCGCCTTCTTCGGTCCCACTTCCACAAACACGCGTGCGCCCGCCTCATAGAGAGTGCGCAGCCCTTTCACGAATTGCACGGGAGCCGCGACCTGCTCCGCGAGAATGTCGATCATTTTCGGCACGACATTCTCCCCGGTGGGATAAAACTCGCCGTTTGTATTGGCTACGATCGACAAACGCGGTGCAGCAAGGTGCAAGCGCTGCAATACGCGCCGCAGCGGCTGGCTGGCGGAAGCCACAATCGAAGTGTGGAAGGCATGGCTCACAGAAAGAGCGGTTACGTCATATCCGGCTTTCTGGAATGCTTCCATGGCCTGTTGCACCGCATCACTGGCGCCTCCGATCACAGCCTGGTGTCCGCTGTTGATATTCGCGATGACGACATAGCCATTCACGGTCCTGAGGACGCGTTCGATTTCTTCCAGGGGGGCAAAGACCGCGGCCATGCGGCCGTTATCCTTGGTGGCGAAGTGGGTCATTTCGCGCCCGCGCGCGCTGACCGCTTCCAGCGCGTCGGCGAATGGCATGCCGCCCACCGCGACCAAAGCTCCGTACTCGCCCAGGCTGTGGCCCATCGCGAAATCGGGCGTGATGCCGTAAGCGGCGAGCAGGCGGGTCAAAGCAAGGTCTGTGGCGAGCACCGCGGGCTGCGTAATCGCGGTCTGACGCAAATCGTCCTCAGCTTTGGCGACCGCATCAGGATCGGTCTTGTCTACAAAAATAAAATCGCTAAGCGGCTTGCCCAGCAACGGCGTCATGACCCGGTCGGCTTCGGCAAAGGTCTCCGCAACAATGGGCTCGATCGCGCACAACGGCTTGAGCATGTTCACGTATTGGGAGCCCTGGCCGGGATACAGAAAGGCAACCTTGGGTGCAGCCCCGTGACCGCGGAAGATGCCTTGCGCCCGCAGCGCCTTCCAAGCTGCCGGCTGATTTAGCGCAAGCGCCTTGAGGGCGGCGCTCGCTTTTTCCTTCAGTTCGGCGGCGTCACCACAATCGATCGCGATGCGATACTCGGCGCGCAGGTCTGATTCGGCTGGAGCAGCGGGATTGGCAGTGTGACCGGCCGCGGCTTCCTTTTCAACGGCTCGCAACCGCTCGAGCAATGCGTCTTCCGATGCGGCACCGATCACCAATGCCCCGCGCAGCGGTGCTTTGCAGGGTGGCAAATGAGAAGAGGAGGAGGAAGAAGAAGAAGAAGTGCCTTTTGTATGCATAAAAGACTCCGTTGCGGGCGTGAGGATATCGCCCACGGTTACAGACCGCTTACCGTTTCCGTCTAATCGGTGTGGAATGTATTCCTCGATCACGGCGTGGAAATTGGTGCCGCCAAAGCCAAACGCGCTCAGACCTGCGCGGCGTACGCCATCCGGGGGCACGGTCCATGATCTGAGTTCGGTATTGACGTAGAGCGGCGAGTGGGCAAAGTCGATGTCGGGATTAGGACGCTCGCAGTGGATGCTGGGCGGCAGCACCTTGTCCCGAAGCGCCAAAGCTATTTTGAGTAGTCCGGCGGCCCCGGCTGCTCCCTTGAGATGTCCGAAATTCGACTTTACCGAGCCGATCGCAACCGAGTGCGGCGGAAGATGCGATTCCTTCAGCACGTCCGCCATGCTCTGCACCTCGACCACGTCGCCCACTCGCGTCGACGTGCCGTGGCCTTCAAGGTAAGTGGCAGTTCCCGCAGGGAGTCCGGCAATTTGCCACGCGCGCTCAATCGCTAGCTTCTGCCCGATCGGATTGGGCGCGGTGATGCCTTTTCCTTTTCCGTCGCTGGAGCCACCCATGCCCCGAATGACGGCATAGATCCTGTCGCCATCGCGTTCGGCGTCTGCCAGGCGCTTCATCAAAAACAGCGCCGCGCCTTCGCCCATGACGAAACCATCAGCCCCTTGTGCGTAGGGACGAGTGCCAGTGGCAGAGAGTGCTCCAATCTTGCAGAACTTCACGAATGAGGGAGCGCCCATGTTGCGGTCGATGCCGCCAGTGATGGCCGCATCGAAGTGGCGCTCGACTAATCCTTCAATTGCAGAGCTGATGGCCGCCATGGCGGAGGCGCAGGCCGCGTCGCATACAAAATTCGGGCCGTGGAAGTTGAAAATGTTGGCGATGCGCCCGGCAATGCAGTTCGACAACTCGCCCGGCATAGTGTCTTCCGTGACTTCGGGAAGATGCCGGTCCATGCGTTCGTGCAGTTCGCGGGTGATCTCGCGGCGCAGATCCTCGGGCAGAGCGGCGAAATGTTCGGCGGATTGCAATTCCCGCGCATACTCAGGGAATTCGATCCGCAGCGCCGTGAAATAGTGCTTCTCGCCCGCCATCGCATTGCCCAGGATCACTGCCGTGCGATCCGGATCCAGCGGCCGTTTGGGGTAGCCGTAATCTTCCAGCGCCTCGCGCGTGCAGGCGATGGCCCATTTCTGACCCCCATCCATGCCGTCGACCACCCGCGGAGGAATGGCCAAATGCCATTTGATTGGATCCCACGGGTAGTCGCGAACCCAACCGCCGATTTTCGAATAGCTTTTATCGGGCGCTTTCGGATCCGGATCGTAGTAAAGCGCGGGATCCCAGCGTTGAGGATCCACTTCAGTGACACTGTAGCGGCCGCTCTTTATGTTTTCCCAGAAGGCGGGAACATTCGGCGCATCGGGCAAGACGGCTCCCGCGCCCACAATCGCAACCGCGCGATAAGCAGTGTTTTCCATGACGGCACTCCTGTGAAAAAGCTGCTCTGCGCCCGGCGCGCGTAGGTGATGCGCTACCTCGGAAAGCACAGTCGAGCGCAGAGGAAGATCGTTAATGTCAGGCCGCAGCGTCGCGCTTGGCGGCGCGGCCGTATAGAGCGTCTGCTACGAAATCCAAATCAGAAATGAGTCCGGCTTGCGCGCGATGGATTGCGGGCAGGTTGATTGCGTTTTCGAACATTGAAATCTCGCTGGGGCTTACTCCGCCGGCTCCAACCACCCAGCGGAGTCCTTCCTCGGCGACTTTGAGTGCGGCCTCACGGGCAAAAATACGGCTGATCGCTGCCAACGCGCTCGCATCAAAACGCCGGCTAGCTTTTTCGTGGAGCTTATTGTCGGCCGTCAGAGCGGCCCGGCGCGACAAGCTGCCGGCGCACTCCGCAAACGCGATCAACTCCCCGAGACGCAGGAGAATGTGCTGATAGCGCGTCAAGCGTGCAACTCGCGCCTTCTCCATCACTTCCGACAGCGCATGCAAAGCCAATGCGGTCTTATCGGCGCCGACTTCGGGATGCCTGCCGTGTAGTTCCTCAAACTTCCTGGCCTGTTCGTGATAGTGCTGGCCACGGCTTTTCAGGTGAATCTGCCAGCGGTCGCGGGCAATGGTCATCTCCATGATCTCGGAGGTGCCTTCATAAATGGTGGTGATGCGCACGTCGCGCTTGATCTTCTCCACCATGTACTCGTGCGTGTAGCCATAGCCGCCCAGCGCCTGAATGCTGGCTTCCGCAGCGGCATTTCCTGCTTCGGTGGCCATGTACTTGGCAATGGCACCTTCGGTGTTGAGGCTGCCTTCCCTGCCTGCGTCGATGCGTTCCGCGGTCTCTTCTATGTACGAACGTGCCGCTTCCAGCCGCACCACGTGTGGCACGATCAGCTTGTGGGTGTAACCCTGCTTTTCGGAAAGAGGCGCTCCCGCTTGAATGCGCTTGGTGGAGTAGGGAATCGCGCGATCGAGCGCGGACCATCCTGCACCCAAGCCGAACGCTGCAACCATAAGCCGCGTGTAACCGAATACAGCTTGCGCCTGGTTGAGTCCCTGCCCTTCCACCCCTCCGATGAGACGGTCTGCATCCACATAGACATCGTTGAAGGCGAGCGCGGCGGTATTGCTGAGGCGAATGCCGTGCTTGTTTTCCGGTTCATCGTGAGTGAAGCCCTTCGCTCCTTTTTCTACGATGAACCAGCTCGGACCCCTGGGCGTATTGGCGAGAACGCTGTACGCATCGGCGATGCCGCCGTTGCTGATCCACTGCTTGTTTCCGTTGATCTTGTAGCCGACAACCTTGCCGTCTTTCACGACCGGATCCGCCGTAGTCTTCAGTGCGCCCAGATCGCTCCCAGCGTCCGGTTCGGTTGCGCCGTAGGCGAACAGGATCCCTTCTTCGGCGATCCGGGCGAGCCAGTGCTTCTTCTGCTCTGGAGTCGCGCCGACCGTGATCGGATCACTACCCAAGAACGTTGCCAGCACTGCGGTTGCGATTCCCAGATCGATGTGCGCCATCTCTTCGCAAACCAGGTACACATCGAAGGCTCCGCCGCCGAATCCGCCGCAGTCTTCCGGAACGAAGAGCAATTGAATGCCTAACTGGTCGGGGCTGCACATGTGGTGCACGATTTCCAGCGGGCACTCATCTTTCTCGTCCAGTTCTCGGAGCACTTCATCGGGCAGACGTTTTCTGGCAAAATCCCGCAGCGATTTCAGGCTCAGCTTTAATGTTTTTGGCGAGATCATGGACTGTCCCTCACTTTGCGGCCGCACCGCGCATTTCCTGAACTTTGCTGGTCAATTGAGGCAGGAACTCCAGGATGTCGTCGACAATGCCTATGTCGGCCACCTGGAAGATGGGAGCCTTGGGATTTTTGTTAATGGCGATGATGAAGGGATTACCCTTGATCCCAGCCAGATGCTGGAAGGCGCCGCTGATGCCGCAGGCCAGATACACTTTCGGCTTCACCGTCTTTCCCGACGATCCAACCTGGCGTGACTTCTCCAGCCACTTCGCGTCTACCACCGGGCGCGAGCAGCTGACCGCAGCGCCCAAAGCTTCCGCCAGTTCCTGGGCAATGCCGACGTTATCTTTCTCTTGAATGCCGCGTCCGATCGAGACGAGAACGGCATGCTTCGTAATATCCACGTCGCTCGCCTCGGCAACGATGGTCTCCAGGTAGCGGCGGCCTGCAGTCAGTGAGCCGATTTCTGCAGATTTGTCGAGCACAACGCCGACGGGCTTGGGACCCGCTACAGCTTTGAATGCGCCGGGACGAATGGTGATCACCGCTCCGGACGAGGCATCGCACTTCACGTGCGCGCTGACTTGTCCTCCAAATTCCTGGCGAACGAGCTTGAGGAAATGGCCGTCGAGTCCGTCGATTCCAAGGACATCAGAGACGAAAGCCGCATTGAGTTTGACCGAAAGTCCCGGCGCCAGGTCGATAGAGAAATGGTCGTGCGGGAGCAGCACAACGCTGCCGGCAGGAACAATCTTCGCCAGGAGCGGACGGATTAATTCTGCGTTCGGATATGCCAGCGCTGCATTGGAAATTTTCCATACCTCGGCGAACGAAACTTGCACGGCCGCGCAGACGGAATCCAATTCCGAGCCAGAGCCAATCACGATTGCGGTGCAAGCCGCGTGGGCGTCAATCTTGCTGGCAGCAGCGGCCAATTCCGCAGCCGAATCGTCGGCCACACCGTTTTTGTGAATGATGTAAGCAAAAATGCGCGCCATTATTTCAGTCCTCCTTTGGCTGCGATGAGTTCCAGAACTTCCTCGGCGTTTTCTTCGCGGCTCTTATCGAGCATGCGGGCACCCGTGCCCAGCACGGGCACGAAGTAATCCATGCGTGTGACCTTCGCCGCGGCGCCAATCTCTGCGGGCTTAAGGCCCAGATCCCCAGCGCCTTGGGTTGGGATTGGAACCGATTGCACCGCCCGGATTCCTTTCATGCCGACGTAGCGCGGCTCGTTGATGCCGGTTTGTATGGAGAGCACGGAGGGCAGGTCGATTTCGCTGACTTCCTTGTTGCCACCTTCAATCTCGCGGCTGACCTTCAGCTTCTTCTCATCAAGAACGTCAATCGAGGTCACGAGCGATGCGAAGGGATAATCCAGCATCGCCGCCAGCATGCCGCCGACTTGGGCCGCGCCATCTTCCGCCTGAACGCCCGTGAGAATCAGGTCATAGCTGCCTTTCTGCACAAAGGCTTTCAGGATAGAGGCGATGCCGCGGCCGTCCGAACCGGCGAATCCCGGATCGCTGAGCAGGATCCCGTGACTCGCTCCCATCGCCATTTCGCGGCGCAATACTTCTTCGTCGTCTTCGCCGCCAACCGTGACCACGCTGACTTTGCCGCCGACTCGGGCGGCAATCTGCAGAGCCTCTTCCACGGCATAGTTGTCCGGTTCGTTGATCGAATAGACCAGGTCGCCGCGCTCGATGTCGTTGCCAGCACTATTCAGCTCGATCTCGTTCTCCGATGTGTCGGGTACTCTTTTTACGCAAACCAGAATTTCCACATTTCACCTCCCAATCGCGCACTCTTGCGGAATTTCAACCATCTTCTCTTCCGATACCGAAGTCACACGGATCATCTGCTGCTCGGCCAGTTCTGCCAGATCGATGGCGCTCACCTTGCCTTCGAGGCCGGCGACTTTGATGGCATCTTCCAGATTTGTCATGCAGAACGGGCATGCCGTGACGATCACATTGGCCCCGCATTCTGCGGCCATCCTCACCCGCTTCACGCCGATCCGCTCTTCTTCTTTGGGCTCATAGAACAGCATCAGGCCACCCCCGCCGCAGCAGAAGGAGCGGTCGCGCGAGCGCTTCATCTCGACTCGTTTCAGGCCAGGAATGGCATCGAGCACATCGCGCGGCTCGTCGTAAACTCCGTTATGTCGGCCCAGGTAGCAGGGATCGTGGAAGGTGTAAATCTTCTCGCCGTCGATGGGCTTGAATAGAATCTTGCCGGACTTCACTTCGCGCGCAATCACCTGGCTGATGTGTTCGACGAGCGGTACGTCGTCATAGTCATGTTTCAGCGTATTGAACGCGTGCGGATCGGCAGTGACGATGCGTTTTGCGCCTGAGGCTTTGATGGCCTCGGTGTTATGGTCGCGCAGCGCCATGAACAGCATCTCTTCGCCAAATCGCCGGACTTCGTGGCCGCTGTCTCTTTCCGAGGGACCAAGAATTCCGAAATCCTCTCCTACGTGATCTAGAATCGTCGCCGTTGCCCGCGCGATGGATTGCATCCGGTCGTCGTACGAGGTGACGCTGTCCACGAAGTACAACGTGCTCACGCCGCGATTGTTGTCGGCTCGCTGGACCTTGCACGCCGACTGAGATTGTCTTGCCGCAGCCCACTCGGCTCGCTTCTTTTCCATCTTGCCGTACGGATTGCCCCTGCTCTCCAGCGCTTTCAGTGGCTTCTGCAGAGATTGCGGTACATTCCCGTCATCGACCAGGCCACGGCGAAGATCGACGATCTTGTCGATGTACTCCACCAGCAGCGGACACTCAGCCTCACAAGCGCCGCAAGTCGTGCACGACCAGACTTCGTCTGCGGAGTAGATCTCGCCCACCAGAGCTGCACCATTGCCTGCCTTGCCAAACATCGGATAGTGCTGGAAGGCATAGTCTCGCGCTTTGATCGTGAGAAACCGCGGCGACAGCGGCCGACCTGCCGCGTTGGATGGACAGTTATCCGAGCAGCGGCCGCAATCTGCGCAGGAGTAGAAGTCGAGCATCTGTTTCCAGGTGAAATCTTCGAATCGCTTCACGCCAAACGATTTCACCTGGCTGAGCCGTTCCTCGCTCACACCCCATCGAACCGGCTTCACCCTTTCGCGGTCCAGCTTGGCGAAATAAATGTTGAACAGCGATGTCTCCACGTGGAACTGGATCCCGAATGGGCGGTAACAGAGAAGAAAGTAGAACGCGAACTCATGAACCAGGTAACCGGTGAAGCAGAGTGCCCCCAGTGCTGCAGACGACGCCGGGAGTAGGGCGACGCCGAACAACCACGGCATCGAGAGAGGTGCTCCAATTTCGGACGATTGGTGCGCTTGCACCAGCGCCACCGCTTTCGAAGCGTCAAATAAGCTGTCCCCCAACATCAGAACCGCGATCAGCACCAATAGAAAAATGGCATCGGCCTTGTGGGCCTTGCCGAATTTGGCGGGCACTTCGTAGCGCTCGGGTTTGAACACGCTTCGCCGCACGATGGCGAATACCATGCACAGGAAAACGATCGTCGCAGCATAGTCGGTGGCGAGTTCATAAACGTGTCCGGCTTTGCCTGACAGCCCGGGAATCACGAACTTGTAGGAGACGCCGACAATCAGCACCGTGAAGGCGCGCAGCGCGAGCAGAATGAATCCCGCGAAAATCAGAATATGAAGCATCCCGGCCACCCTATAGCGCGGGTGCTTCCACTGCGCGAGCCAATATTTCAGAACATTTCCCAGCCTGGCTAAAGGATGGTCAAAACGCGGATCACGCTGCGCGCGCGCGAGCGGAATCAGTCGCCGGGCGGCGATATAGCCAAATCCGACAACACCCAGAAGGTGGAGGCAGATAAACAGGGTGTGCCCCTGTGCCAGCCAGGACATCAGCTCCGGAGATTGAACGCCATTCATCTCGCTCCGAACCGGGTTAAATCTGCAGTCGTTTACGTGCTAACTGCCGTGAGCGATTGAGTGAAAGAACAGTTTCCTTCTGTCGCCGCGGGCTCTGCCTCTCCCAATGAGCTTAAGGAGAATGAGTAAGCGGGAGTTGAGAGGAACCAGGAAAGTTCGTTCGAGTTTGTCCGCCGAATCGTCTTGCGATTCGTTCGAATCCGTGGCTGGACTTAGAAGGGATTCTCCGCTGGTTAAGCGTTTTCTTTCTCGTGATCACACGAGTTCCTTGGGATGACAGCTTGAGGAACTGTCCCTGCGAGAAACATCTCGCGCGATAGGCTTTGCCGGCCTCACCGGTGAAGACGGAAAAAGACTGTGAACCGGATAACGCCGTTTGTACTCTACGCGTAGTCGATAGGGTGCTTTTCGAGCCAGTGCTCAGTTCGCACTTTTTCAATATTTTTCAGAGCGTTGCTGGCGGAACTGGCGGCTAAGAATCGATTTTCCCAAACTATGCCGGCTGCCAAACCGATCAGTCCCCCCAGCAATCCCGCCGCTAATGTCTGTGCGACCGATCGTTGCCTGCTTCGGGGACAACCGGTCAGCAGGCCCACACACACGCCGAGGGCTGCAGGTTTGAGCGCTGTTCGAAACGACTCGCGAAAAAACGGAGTAACAGGCCTACCATTCAAGAATGCTTCCCGGCCGGAACGAACTCCCTCCAGCCCAGAATTCAGAACCCTTCGACCGTACTCGACTTCTGATTTTGACCACTGGGATAAAAGCATGTTCGATGGACTCCCGGTCGAAGGACCACAACTGAAAGTCACTAGACCATAATGGGCCGAACCCATGCCGTACCAGCTGTCACGAATGCCTGTGACGAGAGTCACCTCAATAGGGAAGAAAGGTGAACGGACTGTCTTTCGCCAGTGTTCATGCGGGTTAAGTCGCGGTCGGACCACCCTACCTTCGCCCTTCGCGCCTGAAAAATTATCTCGCTTTCCTCATCAGCGCCACTTGCTTCGCCCATAATAAATCTTCAATGCTAATGCCACAGTTATATCTAGAGAGTAAGTGGCCTCTCGAAGACAGCCGATATCGGGCGCCGTCGTCGTCACCCCGCGGACAGGGTTTTCCCGTTTTGCCGCAATGCCAATCTGGTTTCTGACGTGATTCGTGTCACCCCCGGCTGTGCTCTCACTAACGGTCTCCCGGTTCCATCCTCTTTATGCTTGAAGTGGACGTAAGTGCGATGCTCGGAAGTATGGCCATGCCAACATCCTCGCTCAGCGGTCTTTCCCCCGAAGATCAAGCCTTCATCGATAAAGTCATAGCCAGCCGCCGGAATCATCCGGGAGCTCTGCTTGGGATTCTTGAGGCGGTGCAGGAAAAAAACCGCTACAAATATCTTCCGCTCGAGACGCTGCACTACATCGCCAGCAAGATGGAATTACCGCTAGCGCGGATTTACAGCGTTGCAACCTTCTATGCCCTGTTCAATCTTGAGCCGCAAGGCGAGAACACGATCTGCATCTGTCGCGGGACGGCCTGCCACACGCGGGGTTCGCGTAATTTGCTGCAAGGCGCGCGGCTCGATCTGGGATTAGGTCTCCAGGATGGCGAAACTGACGGAAACGAGGCCGACAAGGTCTTACTGACCACGAGCGACCGCCAGTTCACCGTGCGCACGGTGGCGTGCTTCGGACAATGCGCGATGGCGCCCGTTGTGGAAATTAACCATCGCATCTGCGGCCATGCCACGGAGCGGACTCTGCAGCGCGAGATCGAAACCATTCGTGCGGATGGGGAGTGAGCATGCCTCGCATCCAGGACATTGGAGCGTTCAATGCAGTGCGAGAGGCGGGATTGGCCAAGCTGGTTCCATCGGTTCCGCGAGTCGCGATTGGAATGGGTACCTGTGGACGCGGCAACGGCGCCGAGGGCCTCTATCACGCTTTTGCCCTGGCCATCGAGCGCAGCGGCGATGACCTCGTATTGGCGCCTGTGGGATGCTTTGGAGCCTGCTTCCAGGAGCCTCTGGTCAACGTCCGCTTGCCGGGACAGCCGCTCGTCATTCTGCGGCGAGTTCAAGCCAATGACGCCACTCGTCTTTTGCACGATATTGGCAAAGGCAATCTGAGCCCCGATCTTATCTACTGCAAGATCGAGGACTGGGATCACATCACCGGCAATGTGCGCTACGGCCAGGGTTATCCCGAGGTGCCCTCCTGGCGTGACGTCACATTCTTCAAAGGCCAGAAGAAGATCGTCCTGCGAAATTGCGGAATCATCAATCCTGACGATATCGAAGAGTACATCGCCGTCGGCGGATATCAGGCGCTGTATAAGGTCCTGATTGATGCCAATCCCGCCAGCATCATTGAACAAATCAAAGCCTCGAAGCTCCGCGGACGCGGCGGAGCCGGCTATGCCACCGGCAATAAATGGGAGTTTCTGGCCAAGGCCAAAGCGGATGCGAAATACATCATCTGCAATGCCGACGAGGGGGATCCCGGCGCCTACATGAATCGCAACGAGATCGAAAGCGACCCGCATTCTCTGCTGGAGGGAATGGTTATCGGCGGGTACGTCATGGGCGCGACCGAAGGAATCATTTATGTGCGCGCGGAGTATCCGCTGGCTGTGCATCGCCTGAATCGCGCGATCGAGCAGGCACGGGAGTATGGGCTGCTGGGGGAAAACATCCTCGGTCGCGGCTTCAAGTTTGACGTCGAACTGGTGGAAGGCGCCGGGGCATTCGTCTGTGGAGAAGAAACGGCGCTGCTTGCTTCTCTCGAAGGCGAGGCCGGAAGGCCGCGCCCGCGGCCACCCTTCCCGGCGCAGAAAGGACTCTGGGGCAAGCCCACCAATATCAACAACGTCGAGACCTGGTACAACGTAGCTCCCATTGTGATGCGTGGTCCGGCGTGGTTCAGCGAAACGGGAAGCCCGAAAAGTTCGGGCACCAAGGTTTTCTCGCTGGTCGGAAAAGTGAAAAACACCGGGCTGGTGGAGATGCCGCTAGGCACTCCGCTCAAGACTTTTATCTACGACATTGGCGAGGGAGCGGTGGACGACCGGCAGGTCAAAGCCGTGCAGACCGGCGGCCCCTCCGGAGGCTGCATCCCGCCCGAAATGTTTGATACATCCGTCGACTACGAAAACCTTGCCCAGATCGGGTCGATCATGGGCTCGGGCGGCATGGTCGTCATGGACGAAGACAACTGTATGGTGGACGTAGCCCGGTACTTCATCGAGTTCACCCATTCAGAATCGTGCGGTAAGTGCGTTCCCTGCCGGGTAGGCCTGAACAAATGCCTTCGGATTCTCAATCGCATTACCGGGGGGGCAGGGACGGATCGCCATCTTGAGATTCTGGATGAACTGAGCCGCTACATTCGCGATTGCTCGCTCTGCGGTTTAGGACAGACCGCTCCCAATCCGGTGTTGACTACACTGCGTCACTTCCGTAACGAGTTCGAAGACCACATTTTGGGGCGGCGCTGCGCGGCGGGAGTGTGCGAGGAACTAGCCCTGTCTCCTTGTGAGAACAGTTGTCCGCTGCACATGAACATCCCGCGATTCCTGCAGCTTTATAAGGAGAACCGGCTGGAAGAGGCCTTCCTCTCTATCATTCTCGACAACCCGCTGCCGGCCTCTACCGGACGGGTATGCCAGCATCCTTGCGACAGCCGCTGCCGCCGCCAGACGATGGATCAAGCGGTGAATATGCGCGAAGTCCATCGCTTCATCGCCGACTCGATCTTCGGCTCTGACAAATACGATGCCATGGTGCAAGCCATCGTCGCGCTCAAGCTGGAACCAACCGGACGCAAGATCGCGGTGGTCGGCGCCGGACCCGCTGGACTGACCGCCGCATTTTATCTGGCCATGCTAGGCCATGATGCCACCGTTTACGACAGCAACTCAGAAGCCGGAGGAATGCTGCGCTTTGCTCTGCCGGAGTACCGCTTGCCGAAATCGATCCTGCGGCGGGAAATCGAGCTCATCGAAGCGCTGAGCGTGAAATTCAGTTTCAATACGCGAATCGGTGTGGATCTCGCGCTCAACGATCTCGATGACCGCTTTGACATGATCTTTCTCTCCATCGGCACCTGGAAAGAGTCCTGGGTTTACCAGTCGGGCACGGAACTGAAGGGGGTGTATCCGGCACTTCATTTTCTTCAGGCCATCGCCTTGGGACAAGAGGTCAGTCTGGGGCGAAGAGTGGCCATTATTGGCGGAGGAAATGCCGCCATCGACTCCGCCAGAACCTCTTTGCGCAAGGGGTGCGATGTCACCGTCTTCTACCGCCGCGAGCGCAAGGATATGCCGGCGATCGAGGAAGAGACTCGGGCGGCGCGCGAGGAAGGAGCCAAGTTCGTGTTTCTGGCTGCTCCCCATCGCGTCATCGGCGATGCCAAGGGTAACGTCAAGGCCATCGAGACGGTAAAAACCCGGCTGGCAGAGTACGACTCTTCGGGGCGCAGAAGACCGGTCTCGACCGATGAGATACAGCGCTTCGACTGTGATTCCGTGATTTTCGCCATTGGCGAGACCGTCGACCTGGACTTCGTGCGCGCCTCGGGACTCGTTCTCAAAGAGAGTGGAACCGTCGATGTCAACCGGTTCTCGCTGGAGACCAGTCGTCCTCGGTTTTTTGCCGGCGGCGATCTCGTGACCGGAGCTTCCAACGTTTCCAATGCCATGGCGTTCGGCAAGCAAGCGGCACGCAGTATCGATCTGCAATTAATGGAAACGGACCGCTGGCAGAAGCTCTATCCGCAATTCGAATATGAGCAGACGCCGCCGGAAGAACCGAGCCCAAACGCCCGCCACTCCGGTCATGCGCTCGAAATCGCGGCCCGGGCGCATTCGCAGGATGAGGTTGTATCAGGCCTGAGCCAGGAAGAGGCGCTCGACGAAAGTTGCCGCTGCCTACGCTGCGATGTGAAAGCAGTGACCGTCAGTTAGCGTAGGCGCCAAAAGGAGCGGAAATTGCCGCAAAAAAAATTATCGATCCGAATCGACGGAGAGTTGATCAGCGCGCTGGAGGGCCATACCGTCCTGCAAGCCGCTAAGGCCAACGGCAAGTACATCCCCACTCTTTGCGCCTTGGAGGGCCTCACCGACGTGGGCGCCTGCCGCATCTGCCTGGTGGAGATTTCAGGCAGCGAGCGATTGTTCCCGGCTTGTACCACGCCGATTCAGGAGGGAATGTCGGTCACAACCAACTCGCCGAAGCTCACGCGCTATCGCCGTATCTCGGTGGAATTGTTGCTCATCGAGCGCAACCATGTGTGCGCCGTGTGCGTCTCCAATGGTCACTGCGAGCTTCAGTCCATGGCCACGGCCCTGGGCATCAGTACGGTAGGCTTGGCCTACAACTACCCGAAGCTTTCCATCGACATGTCGCATCCGCGCTACGTGCTTGACCACAATCGCTGCATTCTTTGCACGCGCTGCGTGCGAGTTTGCGCAGAACTGGAAGGCGCCCATGTCTGGGAGCTTACCTCGCGCGGCATTCACGCGCGCATCGTTAGCGATCTGAACCAGAAATGGGGAAAGGCGACCAGTTGCACCAGTTGCGGCAAATGCGTGCAGGCCTGCCCTACCGGCGCGCTCGCTGAAAAAGGATGGGCGGTGGAAGAGATGGTCAAAAAGATCGACACTGTGACCTCTCTGGTGCACCGGAGAGGAGTGCGGGTATGAAGAAGGTGAAAGTAGCCACACTCTGGCTCGATGGCTGCTCCGGCTGTCACATGTCTCTGCTAGATATGGACGCGGCCATCATTTCGCTGGGCCGCAAGATCGATCTGGTATATGGCCCGCTGGTCGATGCCCAGGAATTTCCGGAGGATGTCGACGTTACCCTGGTAGAGGGCGCAGTCAGTTCGCAGGACGACCTCACCAAGATTCAAAAGGTCCGCCAGCGCACCAACATCCTGGTCTCGATGGGTGACTGCGCGGTGACCGGCAATGTTCCGGCCATGCGCAATTCCATTCCGGTGCAAAAACTGCTGCAACGGATTTACATCGATGGAGCCGACGAGAAGAAGCTGGTTCCTGCTGATCGGATTCCCGCTTTGCTGCCGCAAGCGCGTCCGCTGCGCGAGTTCGTGAAGGTGGATATCAGCCTGCCGGGATGTCCTCCGCCCTCGAAGGCCATCTTCGGTGTCATTAATGATTTGATCGAAGGCAAAAAGCCTGGTGCCAGCCTCAAGGTGAAATTCGGATAGGAGCGTTCATGCAGCGAATCACCATCGAGCCGGTGAGCCGCATCGAAGGGCACGCCAAGATCACCATTCAGCTTGACGATCGGGGCCACGTGTCCAATGCGGAGTTTCATGTGACCCAGGTTCGCGGGTTTGAGAAATTCACCGAAGGGCGACCCTTTTATGAGATGCCCGGCATTACCGCCCGCATTTGCGGAATCTGCCCCGTCAGCCATCTGCTGGCTTCCGCCAAGGCCTGCGATGCGATTATGGCCGTGCGCATTCCTCCCGCTGCAACCAGGCTGCGCGAACTCCTGCACTTCGGCCAGATCGTGCAATCCCATGCTCTCAGCTTCTTTTATCTTTCGGCGCCTGACTTCCTTTTGGGGATGGACTCCGATCCCGCTACTCGCAATGTACTTGGAGTGATTGCCAGCCATCCCGAACTGGCGCGGGAAGGTATCGAACTGCGCAAGTTTGGCCTGCTGATTATCGAAAGCCTTGCGCAAGAACGTGTGCATCCCTCGTGGATTGTGCCCGGGGGAGTCGCCGTGCCGCTGAGCGTGGCAACCCGCGATCGCATTCGCGCCGAACTGCCGGCAGCCCATGAAATCGCCGACCGCACTCTGCGTTTCTTCAAGGGAGCGCTCGACAAGTACAAAGAGGAGATTGAATTTTTCGGCTCCTTTCCCACCATGCATGCCGGGCTGGTCGATGGCCAAGGGAATTTGCAACTCTACGATGGCGGGTTGCGCTTCCGCAGCGCAGCCGGCGAGATTGTTGAGGATCATATTCCTGCGGACAACTATTTCCAGTGGATCGGTGAAGCCAGCTTGCGCGAATCGTATCTCAAGGCGCCGTACTTCAAGCCGCTGGGCTTTCCCGGCGGCATCTATCGCGTCGGACCGCTGGGCCGTCTGAACGCGGCTGACCGCTGTGGCACGCCCTCAGCCGATGCGGAATTCAAGGAATTTCACCAGCGTTTTGGCACGATTGCGCACAGCGCATTCCTCTATCACTACGCCCGCCTGATCGAGATTGTCTATGCTCTGGAGAAGATCGAAGCTTTGCTCAACGATGCGCGGCTGCTTGATACTCACGTGCGCGCCACAGCCGGAGTAAACGCGCTGGAAGGCGTCGGCATGGTCGAAGCGCCCCGCGGGACGCTCATTCATCACTATAAAGTGAACGAGGAAGGAGCCATCACCTGGGCCAACCTGATCGTTGCGACCGGTCACAACAATCTCGCCATCGGGCAAAGCGTCAAGCAAGTCAGCGAACACTTCATTGACGGAACCAAGCTGAATGAAGGTATGCTGAACCGCGTTTCCGCAGTGGTACGCGCCTACGATCCCTGTCTGAGTTGCTCGACCCACGCGTCAGGTCTAATGGCATTGAACATCCAGCTTCTCGATTCTGACGGGACCCTGCTCGACCAGGTCGCTACCGGCTAGTGGTGTGTCCCAGTGACAACGAAAGCAGACTTCGGGCCATAACGCTGACAGGCAAGTCGCTGATTTTAAAGCTGGCGGAGAGGGAGGGATTCGAACCCTCGGTACAGGTGTTAGCCCGTACAACGGTTTAGCAAAAGGATCATTTCTCGCCGCCCTCACTCGTTTTCAACGGTTTACGTCGGACTCAGCAAGTCTAACTCGGGCTCAGGGCCTCTCATTCGGCAGCTATTGTGCTCCGCTTTGTGCTCCGCGCGTGGAGAATGCTTGGGTCGCGGAGTTCACGGTGATTCTAGCGTCCTTTCCTGGGGGAAATCTGCGGGGTAAATCATGATTGCTACCAGGTGCGGGAGCAAGAGGTGATGCCCACGTTGCGCGATTCCGAAGCCAACCCAAGGCGGTGTTTGTTCAACTGGAAATGCAGGTAGCCGGTTTTGTAAATTGTGCCCGTACCGTCAGTTAAAGTGGCCGTGACACTGACTTTGAAGCAATCTGCGCGATCGCCTAACTTTACCGTCGACGCGCGAGCAAATGCTTAAGTACCTCGGCTTATGGTTGGGTGTGGAAAACTATGAGCATTACGTTTGGCTCTGTGCGAAGACGTTTGCGTTCGTCGTTCTCTTCACTCTTCGCGCCGTTGGGCATCAAGCACTATTGGAAGCGAACGTCGCTCGTTCCTTCGTGCTGGATAGCGATGCGTCGAACGTCCCAGTCCCAGCAGCCTGCAGGCCTGCCGTTCGCTCATTTCGTACTCCACTCCGACATAGCGTACGGCTGCCCGAAGTCCCGCAGGCGCTACCAGTTTTTTTGAGAGCACGTCTTTTAACGCCCGGTTATCCAGCGTCAGATCCGCCACCACATGCTTCAGCTCCCGGTTCTCGTCTTCCAGTTGCTTCAACCGTTTCGCCTCGCTGCTGTCCATCCCACCATACTTCGCCTTCCAGCGATAGCAAGTCTGCTCGCTGATCCCGTGCTGCCGACATAGCTCCGCCGTCGCCACTCCTGCTTCGCCTTGCTTCAGAATGGCGATGATCTGCTCTTCACTGTGTCGCGTGCCCTTCATCGCGGTTCTCCTCTCCTGGGTTTTGGAGAACTCACATTGTAGATGGCTCAGTTTTCGGGGGTTGGGTCACAGAAGTCTTTTCCATGCTCGGCTCGATCACCAACGTGCTCCCTTGATCCAATCCCGACTTGACCCACTGCCGAATCGCATCCCGTCCTCTGAAGGTACCGCCATCGCTCACCAGCGTGGCGTCCTCGGCGTACAGTGCCACGACTGCATCCGTGTCCTTCGCGTTGTACGCCCGAAGGAATTCCTGCCTCACCTGCACACCCGGCTCTGGGTTTGACGGCGGCTTCACTCCCGAATGCTGTGTCCATGTATTTAGGCTGAATATCAACAATGCGGTTGCTATGAGGTTCCTCATCTGTTCGTCTCCGGTGCAGCAATTCCGATTGTATGTCGGAGCGTTCACGATTGCCCCAAGCCTAACGCTATGAGGAGGAGATTGAGAGGCGTCTGTGGGAGTGACCGCCGTCACTGCTCGCTGGTCCCTTTGGCGGCGACAATTACCGAGGGTTCGGACGGTACTCGAATCACGCGAGAGCATCCGATGACTCTCAAATCGAGATTGGCCCTCCGCTTGGTATTTATGCCAGTGATGTGGGGGTCTCTTTTATTCCTGCCCGCTGGCACCTTCAGGTTTTGGCAGGGCTGGGTCTATTTCATAATTACGCTTGCCTTCATTCTCTCCATTCTTGCTTACTTGTATAGGCACGATCCGCAATTAATCGAGCGCAGGCTGAGAGGGGGGTGGGGGCAGGAAACTGTCCGCCAACAGAAGTTCATTATGAAGTTGATCGCCGCGACTATGCTGATCGCCTTCCTGCTCCCCGGCTTCGATCACCGATTTGGCTGGTCGCACTTGCCCTCGTGGTTGACGATTCTTTCGCAGGCATTCGTTCTCGTCGGCTACCTGATGATCTTTTGGACATTGAAGAGCAACAGCTTCGCTGCCAGTACGATTCGAGTCGAGCCGGGTCAGAGAGTTATCTCCACCGGGCCCTATCGCATCGTCCGCCATCCCATGTATTTGGGCGTGGACGTATGGTTGTTGTCCACACCCTTGGCGCTCGGTTCGTACTTCGCCTTGCCTGCCTTCCTTCTCCTCATCCCGTTAGTCGTTTTGCGCCTCCTCAACGAAGAGAAAGTCCTACGCCAAGAGCTACCCGGCTACTCCGAATACTGTCTCCACACCCGCTTCCGGCTCGTCCCGTTCCTCTGGTAGGTTCCGTCGCGGCGGATGAGCGTGTTTCTGCTCACCGACTCGCTCTAGCGATTGTGCTAGGGTTCGCCTTCGACCTAAGAAGTCCGTTAGGAGGGGAATTATGTTGGGAGGTCTGCTTTTTGTAGTGTGCGTCATCCTGCAATTTCACTATCATGACCCGATTCCGTGGTACATCTGGATACTTGCCCTGATCGCACTATTTGTTTCTTTTGGCGAACCAGTGATGCGATCTGCTGTTTCGAAAAAGGACTGAATGTGCGACAGGTTACGGGGGGCTGGCACGATGCAGGGAGCGCAGTTCTGCACTGTGGAGGAATTTGAAGGCTGGCATTGTGCGATCAAGTTGCCGAGGAGCTGAAATGGGAATTCCCGTGTCCAAAATCGCTGTCACCGGGCTCCTCTTTCTCATCACGCTCCTGTCTGGCATTTGGTTGAGTCGAAATCTCAGGCTAAACGATCCGAGGCCTTCGGGGAAGCCACTCGCGGGTGCGGATGCCGCTGTCCATAAACTCGTCGCGCTTGCGATGATGATTGTCGCAGGGGTGACCATTCGCAGCTTGCATAGAGGCGTAGAGTTCAGAAGCATCGAATTCACCTCCGTTATCGTCGCCGGATTATTTTTTGTGCTCATGGTCGTTTCTGGCAGTTTGTTGAGCCTCGGCAAATCAAGAAACGACGGAATACTGACCCTTCATAAGGTAGGCTCTCTTCTTACAGTCATTGTCACATCTTGGGCTATCTACCTCTTGATACGTGACAGGTGGTGAGGGACGCGGCGGGCGGTTCGTCGATTCATGCAGCCTGCGATCTTCCGGCCTTTCTTTTCTTCACAACGTAAGCTGCGTAAACTGTCGCTCCCAGAATGAACAGTCCAAATTCCAACGCCGTGGCCACCCGACCTCCCACTTCTCTTCGGTAGCTCGCCGAAAGTCGGACTCGGCTTGTACAACACCATAAGCGCCGTTGAAATCCTCATAAGTAGTTCGCGAAGCGCAGCCACTCTTCTACCAGAGCGATGCCTTCGGTGAACCGAATCCGCGGCGAGTACCCCAGCAGCTTTTTCGCCTTTTCGATGCTGAAGAAGACGGTGGTGGATTGCGTAGCCACGGTATCGTCGTCGGGTATCGGCCGGTGATTTCCGGTGGCAGCAGGAATCGCGGGACGAATGCCGACGCGGGCTCGGATGCGGTCGCGGCTGCGTTCGTCGAGCGATGCCGACCAGTGCCAGACTGCATCGAGGGCGCGTTTCGTCACCGGAATGCGAAGCAACAACTGGCGAAGCTCGCGGCTGCGCAAGGCCTGTCCCGTTGCCCGTAACGAGCCCTTAAACATTCCGGGCTGGCGACGGCGATAGTCGCGGATTTCCTGCAGAGAAAGATTTGGAAGAGTTATTTCTTCTCCCAGCATCTTCACGTGCGCCTGGATGAAGTCTCCCCAGGTGAGGCGCTCCCCATCCGTGATGAAAAATGCCTGGCCGAGGGCTTCCTGTTTTTCGAAGCAGAGAAAAACTGCGTCGATCAGATTATCCACGTAGGTGGTATTGCAAGCTCCCTTGCCGCCCTCAATGAAGGAGACGCGACGCTCTCTCAAATCCGGGATCAAACGCGTGGACCACGCCGAGTACGGGCCGTAGACAATCGAGGGACGCAGAATTGCCACGGGAAGGCCGCGGCGTCCGAAACTCAAGACGGAGCGCTCGGCGCGCCCTTTGTTGTCGCAATAAAGCTCTCCCGTATGCGGTAAGGGAGCATCTTCGGTCTCGCTGCCGGGTTTCGGGGTCAGGCCGTAGACCGCGGCCGTGCTCATGTGAACGAAACGTTCGACTCCGGCGGCGGCGGAAGCCTCCAGCAGGTTCTCTGTGCCTTCGACGATTCCCCGCCCCACGCCCAGCCCGCAATGCACCACGAGATTGGCGTTTCCCAAAGCCTCGCGCACGGAAGAACGATTCGTCAGGCTTCCCAAGCGCAGCTGAATCGGAAGCCGGCCAATGCGAGCGGCACGGTGAGGCGTGTGCACGAAGGCGGAAACGTTCTTGCATCCGGCCTGGATCAAGCGTTCGCAGACTCTGCCTCCGATGAATCCGGTGGCCCCGGTGACAAAGACTGTTTTGTCACGCCAGGTCACGTACGAACTCCGGCGGTCGCGCCCGCCTCAGACCAGGGTTCTGGCAGCCGCTCACGCCGGACGTAGCAGCGTTCCACTAATTCGAGCACGCGGGCAGCCTGTTGCGCGTCCACCCGTGGCGTTTCGAGCTTTTGGATGCTGCGAACGAAATTGTTGAGCTGTCGATCGAAAGTTGACGAACCGATTTTCCCGCTCGATGCGAATTCAAGCTCGTCGGTCACCGCACGTCCCTGCAGCTGCCGATGCAGAAGCACCGCATCGGGAGATTCCACCGGAAGTTCGGCCCGCGCGTCTGTGCCTTGCACCAGAAGACGATTCGATAATGGATATGTGCGGCTGAGACGAACCTGCCCAGACACAGCACCGTGTGTACCCTGGTGCCGCAACCAGAGCCGCACATTCGCCTCGATGCCGCTGCCCCAATCGTCATCTTCATACTTGAATTCCGTGACCGGCCCGAACCAGCTGATGAGGCTGTCGAGCAAGTGGACGCCGTAATCGAGCAGCACGCCTCCGCCGGCCTGATCTTTGGAGAAATAGAATCCCGACGCGGAATTCCAGTCGAACGGGCCTCCCATCTGCCAGTCGTAGTTCTGCAGGCGCCCCAGCGTGCCCTCGTTCAGAACGGCTCGCAGCAATTCATGATTGTGCTGGAATCGCCGGTTCATTCCGACGACCAGCACAATGTTGTTTGCCTCAGCGGCCGCGGCGCAGGCTCGCGCATCGTCAGCACGGATGGCCAGAGGTTTCTCGCACAATACGTGAACGCCCTTGGCAATCGCCTCCAGCGTAACGGGAGCATGCAGATGATTGGGCAGAGCGTTGATCACGGCATCAATTTCGCCCCAAATGGTTCGATAATCGCCGCACGCCCGGCAGTCGAGCTTGAAATGTTGAATAAGTTTGCTGGCTTGATCTTCGCTGGCATCCACCAGGGCAACGAGGCGAACCTGCGGATTCCTCAGGATGGCAGGAAGGTGTTCACCCCTGGTAATCGTTCCGCAGCCCAGCACGGCGATCCGGATGGGGTCGCTCATCCAGACGATCCCACGGGAAAAGAATGCTCGAGCGGGGAGTTCGTCGCGCTCGCTTCCGGCAATCCCCCGGCCGCAGCAAGGGGATATCCCAATTGCCGCATCAGATTTCCCCATGCCGATTCGATGGTGGCGACCGCATCAGCAGGCAATTTCTCCTTCCATCCGCCAGAAGTTGCCGTCCGGATGAATGGAATGTCGGCCCGCTTATCTTTTGTAGAAACCCACTGGTTCGACTGCGAACGCTCCAGTTGCCTCAGCCTGTCTGCCGAGCTTCGCTCTATGGTATTGCTCAACAGCTCGGGAGCAGGGTGGATGCCAAGAAACGAAGCGATCTTGACCAATTCCTCGCGCGTGTCGGTAACCATGTCTTCATAGCGCAGCAGTAGAAATCCAGGCCGGCCCTGGCGCGTGGAGATCCAACTCTGAACATTTTCGGCCCACGTTCCCCAGTCGCCCAGGCCTAGCCGTCCCGACACAAAATCCCGGGCGTACTGCGAAATCGGATAACCGTCCTGAATCTGGCGATACTTGCGCTGAAAATCGTAATAGGAGAGCACCACATCGCGCGGATCGCGGACGATATAGATTATTTTCTTGAATCGCGGATCGAAGTATGCATGGCTCTTGATCACGCGCGGGCGGGGCACACGCTTTAAGAATCTGCTGGACTGGGCTTCACTGTCGGGAACAATGTGTTCAATATTAGCGAAGGTGACGGGTTCATTCGGATGCAGCAGGTTCGCTACGAGAAACCGAGTCCAGGTATTTCCCGATCGTGGATAGGAGACGATAAAAGTATCGTCTGGATATACGGCCATCTTTCGGCCCGCAATATCCCGCCCCAGCCAGTAGCGTACAACTCTGCCCATTCCATAGATCATAGGCGAGTTCCCGTCATGAGCTTTTCGAGTTCGCTCGAATCATTGGCCGGCCTGGATGAGCCGGTGAGGTGATAGCCCAGCCGCAGCATAAGAGGCGCCCACGCGGCTTCGATCTCGGCGACCGAGGCTTCCGGGAGCTGTTCTTTCCAGCCACCTGACTTGGCCTCGCGCACAAACGGAACATCCTGGCGGGTGTCCCGGGTGGAGGACCAAAGCCGAGCCTGCGTCTGCTCCATCTTTCGCATCTCATCCGCGGAGCTGCGCCGGATAATGTCCTCGATCTGCTGCTCATCCGGATCGATCCCCAAAAAAAGCGCTGCCTTCGCCAATTGTGGCTTGGGATTTACCAGTAGATCTTCATAGCGCAAGAGCAGGAAATTACCGCTGCCGGATCGAGTCACCAGCCAGCTGGCGACATTCTCACCCCACGAAGCGTAGGGACTCGTATCGCCCCGCACAAAGCGAGTTACGAAATTCTGTACCGGGTCGCCATCGTGCAGCAGCTTTCGCTTGCGATGAAAATGATACTGCGAGATCGCCACATCGCGCGGATCTCGTACGACATAGATGATTTTGCGATAGCGAGGGTCGAAATATTGATGGCTCTTGATGTAGCGTGGCCGCGGCAGACGGCTTAGGGTTCGCTTCGAAAGCGCCTCGGGATCGGGGATCAGCCGATTAATGTTGGCGAAACTGGCTCGCTCGCCGGGATAAACCAAATTGGCAATCAGGAAACGCGTCCACGTGTTCCCTGATTTTGGATACGAAACGATGAAGACATCATCGGGAAAAACAGAAAGATCGCGACCCGGGCGCTGCAAACCAAACGCCCGTTTTACACCAGCGATTACTCGAGAAAACATGGCTCAAATAGACCTGGGCTCGGTCCCGGCGGGATCCTTGCAAGGATTGTACAAAGCTGGCCGTCTTCAGACCAGCGGAAGCTTACAGGCTCGTCAATTCCAGCACCTCAGAGACAGTCACGTTCGGGCTGCAATCGACTCTCTCGGCGTCCTAAGCGCTAGCCGCTCGCGCAAATCGCGACAGGCGTCTCTGGCTCCGCGCCGCCAGGGCACGCTCATGGAACCGGTAGCAGGCGCGCACAACGTAAGGCGCCCGCCGTAAGCCAGAGACCGCCAATTTCAATTTCCAGTTAGGCAAGACCGAAACGGCATGGCGCGCGGCTTCCAGAGCGTCGGCAAATTGTTCCGCTTTCATAAGCAACTTGAACTGATCCAGACTCACCATGGCTTGTGCCACCCGAAGCCGCTTGGCCAGCAGCCCGCGTTGAGAATGCGAAAGCGCGAGGCACGATCCCACCTTCGACAACACCGCCAAACGCGCCTGCCTCATCAGGTACTCATTCCCAGACAGACTGTTCTGCGAAACTGTTCGGGAAACATTGGCTTGGGAATGGCGTGTCATCCTCGTTCCCCGAAAGGCCATGCGCAGCCAAAGGTCAAAATCCTCGCAACGAATCAGGGCCTCATCGAACAGCCCTGCTTCAATTAGCTCGTGCCGCAATGCCACTGTGGTCGAGGTATGGACCGTGCACACCTCTTCAAGCAGCGCATCGAAAGTTACCGGAAGAACCTGCGACTCGCACTCAAAAGTTCTTCGGAAGCGCACACCATTTTTTAGCAGCTGCGAATCGCAGTAAACCAGACCTAGCGTCGGATCGCTCCGCAGCATCGCCACTTGTGTAGTCAGGTGATCGGGATGCCAAAAATCGTCGCTATCCAGAAAAGCGATGTACTTGCCGCGCGCCTCCAGGATCGCCCGGTTTCGTGCCGCTGCCGGCCCGCGATTCGGTTGATGAATGTAGTGAATTCGAGAGCGGTAGGGCTGCAGAGCAGCCTCCAGTGCGTAGGTGTCAGGCGAGCCATCGTTCACGACAATTATTTCGTAGTCGCGAAAGGTTTGCGCCTCCACGGAATTCAATGCCGTCTGAATGTATTCCGCCGAATCGTAGGCGGGAATGACTACACTGACAACGATCTCGCTTCGATTGGTCATTTTGTGCCCCCGAGATGGTACCTGAATCAAAATCGGCGAAAATTAATAGAAAAAGAATGTTTTTCCACAGGCTGGAGCCGCCCGCTCAGGCTCTCGGCCGGAGCAATACAATGTGGTCTTCGCCGTCGTGCACCCCGATCCCGATAATTTCGCCGCGATTGTTGATTGCGACGGCCTGAATCAACTCCCAATCGGCCTCGGGATCCAGTAACTGGTTCACGTCATAAAGACGGTTGCCGCGGAAAAGAAAACCGTGGAAGTTCTCATCGCCTTCAGTCAGTGATCCCCCGACAATTTCGCCGCGATTGTTAATGTCGCGCGCTATGCTGAACGACCCGCCCAAGGTGCCGAGCGACGTCCGCTTGCCCCGTTCCTCAACAAACGCCTCGATGCGCCCAGTGTTTGTGTTGAGCGAGAGCCCAGCCCCTTGCCCGTGGTCATTTATGGCCCTCAGGTCGTTGCGGTTGTTGTCGAACGTCCCTAAGTCGACTACGTCAAAGGCAGCAGGGCTTTCTGCTGCCGGCGATGTGAGCTTCCTCTGCTCGTTCCCGGTGGTTTTCATAAGAACTTCTTGTTTAGTGCTCAGCGGCGCGGTCTCCCCCCGAAGCCAGGTACTGGATATGAGCGAGCATGGTCGAGACCGCTTCGGCGATGTCGCCCGCCGCCCCATCAAACAACCGTTCGCGTTGAGGAGAGCGCGAAACGGAGTAGAAGTAGACGGAGTGCCCGTATCCCGAAGCCGGCCAAACCTGGCCCGTGTATCCCGACTCTTGAATTTCAAAGCAGTTCATTGGCCTGTCCCCACTGTCAAAATTTGCCCGACGAACAAGTCGCTCGCCCGAGTAAAAGAGAATGAATTTACTGCCGGGCCCTCCTCCGTACGAGGAAGGCCATGGCAATAAGTCCCGTACCCATAAGACCCATCGATGCCGGTTCCGGCACGACGACTCCCGTGGTTCCGCTGCTAAGCGAGATCGCTCCACCGGTGTAGGGTGTCTTGCTGTGGAAGAACAGCTGCGTGCTTTGACCGGAGATCGTGCTTCCGTTCGGTCCCCAAGTACCACTTACGTAGCCTGTAAGCGTGTAGTCGTAATAGACCCCGCTTTTGCCCGTGTAAATCCAGTCGATGCCGCTGAACGATCCACTGAACAGCGTCCCGCTGAAGTTGTTCCATCCAGTGGTGGTGATGGTCATTGTCCCAGGGGCAAAAGTGACGACATTACCGACCACTGTGCTGCCCAAAGTGCCGCTGGTCTTTGCGCCCGTGGTAAAGGAGAGAGTGCCCGAGGCGGCGAGGTTGCCAATCTGGAAAACGGTCGATGCGGTCGAGCCGTCGCCGCTCAGGCCGTCCATCGTAAGACCCATCGATCCGCCGGTGGCGGTTCCGCCGGTGTTGTAAATGCAAATTACGCTTGGGGGCCCAAGGCACGTCTGTGAGGGCGTACCAGGGCTGGCATGGGCAGTGGCTGAGACAAGCAAGCACAAAATCGCCAACAGCGCGATTCGCGTTGCCAGGAGTTGAGAGGAGAAGTGGAGCTGAGCTGTCATACCGAAGCCCTCCTGGTGACACTTTCCTCTCTATGCCCATATTCGTAATCCCTCAAATGGGGTATTTTCACCAAGCCCCCAATCGCGGCCCTCGAGAAAACAGCGACAAGAAAAATTCAGCCTGTACCCCGTTTAGGGGATTCCAGGGAGGTGGTAAACTCTCAGAATCCCAATGGGAGATCATCGCCATGGCGAACGACTCGCTTCACCCAATCCACTCTGAGAGCATGCTGCGAGCCTTCCGCAGATTGCGAGTATTGCTGCCCGCGATTTGCTGCGCCGTCGCTTTGCAGACGCTGGCGTTCGCGCAATCCCATCCCTATCACTCACCCGGAGCAACCCACAGCTCCTCGGGAGCTCACAGCAGCGCGATGCCGCAGTCGGTCCCTCCGTCCGCGGTATCGGAAGTGGTCGGCAACAAATCTACTTCCTCGCAAAAGGAACTCGTTCAGTTGGAACGTTCAAGCCTGGCGCACGAGCGGAGCACCCAGGTGACGCGCGCAGCCGAGCGCTCAAGAGTCAGTTCTGCGCTTCCGCCGGATAAACACAGTGCGCCGATTAACTTCACCAGCCAGCCGCCGCGAACCTATTCCACGCGTGGAGGAGTGCCTTCCGGGCGGGTAACCCGAGCGCGCTGAATGCAGCTTTGCGGTTCTAAAAGTACTGGCGTTTACAAAACAATCATCATCATCCGCACCACTAGTTCCGGCTGGCGGTGGGTATCGGTTTTCATGAAGATCCGCTTCAGGTGCGTGCGGGCCGTGTGCGCGCTGATATAAAGTTCGCCCGCTGCCTCTTCGATGGATTTGCCTTGCACTAGTTTCGCCGCCAGAGCGGCTTCGCCTCGCGTCAGCCCGTAAAGCGAGACCAGCGCCCGCTCATCTACCACTAGGCCAAGATCCTGGTCGTAAAGCTTGAGCAGGGCTGTTCTGCGGTCAGGAGCATGCCAGCAGTCCAGCCCGGGACCGGGAGTCACGCGCACGATCAGAGCCTTGTGCGACGACTTGCGCTTCAGAGTGAATGGGGACTCTCTCGGTTCGCCAGCCTCTGGTGACGAGATGGCTTCCTGCAGTAGCTTGTGCAGTAAGCGTGTGTCTGAGGCGCGTTCTGCAACCAGTCCCGTCCGGGCCAGGGAAAGCCCGTCTTGCTTGCGTAGTATGGCCATCGCCATTCCATTGGCCAACTGCGGACGCCCGCCCTCGGTCACCAACATGGCTCCGTGGCGTGCCAACTTCAGCCCGTAGGTAAGGGCTATCAGAACATCCCGGGGCGCTGCCGCTGTATCGATGAGAGGAAAACTGTTCTCGGAAGGCAACAAAGCAGAGTTCCGCTTCGCGTCAGATGCTTCTGGGAATCTATCGTTCGCGCTTGGTCTGGGGGAAGTCGCCATCTCAGTGCGCTGCGGGTGCTTTTCTCCGTGCCGGGATTTCCTAAGACGGCAAAGTGTCCTGCAACGCTGTTTCACCACGATGACATCCAAGTTAATCCATGATGAAAAGTTTGTTACGGGCGCTGCACGGTGTGGATATTTCAACTCGACCTGCATCCCGCGCCCAACAGGGAGTTCCGCCGCGTAATATGATCCCTGATTACTCTCTGGCTTCCTGTCAGAGGAATTTCTCCATCTTTTAACCTGACCTTCATCGTTCCGCAAAGCGGCCGCGCTATTTCTGTAGCATGCCATTAACACAAGGTGCCGAGGGAAGTCAGACGCCCGAAGTGTTATCGCTAATCAGTGAATTCTCCGGCGTTCCGCCGTTTGCCGGAAACCTGATTCCGGTCCGGGAAGTACGCGACTTGTATCGCCGTGTGCAGCAGCACCATGGCGGTTTTCGCCTGGAAAGATTGCTGGAGGAAATGCGGATCCGTCTGCGCGTGGATGCGGAAGACGCGGCGCGAATTCCAACCACCGGCCCGGTCGTGGTCGTAGCCAATCATCCGTTTGGCGTACTGGATGGCGCCATCCTGACGGTCTTGCTCACGCGCGCTCGCCCAGACGTGAAACTGCTGACCAATTTCCTGCTGGGCGATGTGCCGGAATTGCAGCCACACTGCATTTTTGTGGATCCGTTCTTCAGCGATCAGTCGATAGGGCGCAACCGGCGCGCTTTGCGCGCCAGCCTGGAGTGGCTGCGGCTCCGCGGGATGCTGGCCATGTTTCCCGCGGGAGAAGTCTCCTTTTTACAATTTCCACTGGCGCAAGTCAGCGATCCGGAATGGAATGACACCGCGGTCCGGCTGATTCGCAAGACCGGAGCATCGGCTCTGCCAGTTTACTTTTGCGGACACAACAGCTTCAGCTTCCAATTGCTCGGAATGATTCATCCCCGTCTGCGAACGGCCTTTCTGCTGCACGAGTTTCTGCAGCAGGAGGGGAAAGAAATTGAGATCCGCGTGGGAAGCGTAGTTTCGGGGGACGCGATCACAGCCATTCCTGCAGACGCTGATGCCACCGATAATCTGCGGTGCAGAACCTACTTGTTAGGACAGCGTGGCCGAACCGATACTTCCTGGCCGGCAAGCGTGCGTTCGAAGTTGCAATTCAAAGCCCCAGAACCGGTTGCGGCAGCCGTGCCTCCGGAAGTTCTCGCGGAAGAATTGCAAAATCTGCCCGCGGAACGCTGCCTTGCCGAAATGGGAGATTTGTCGGTTCATTTCCTGCGTGCCGGTGAGTGTCCACAACTGCTTCTGGAACTCGCGCGACAACGGGAAATTACCTTTCGTGCCGCCGGAGAAGGTACTGGCAGGGCGCGCGATTTGGACAGCTTCGACGACTACTACTGGCATCTGCTGTTGTGGAACAAGCAGAGCCACCAATTGGTTGGAGCTTACCGCGCAGGAAGCACGGTGGAGATTCTGGCGCAAAAGGGAATCAAAGGCTTGTACACGAGCACCCTATTTCGCTACGATGCGCGGCTCTTCAAAGAAATTGGCCCCGCGATGGAGTTGGGAAGATCGTTCGTGAAGCCGGAATATCAACGGCAATATGCTCCGCTTCTGCTTCTGTGGAAAGCGATCGCCCGTATGGTGGCGCTCCAGCCCGAATCGCCGGTGCTGATCGGAGCGGTGAGCATCAGCAACGAATACAGTTCTGCGTCCCGCGACATGATTTACCGCTTCTTTGAGAAGCGCATGGCGAATGATGAATTGGCAGGCATGGTCGAGCCGAGGCGGCCGTTCCGTCCCAACCGGTTGCGCCGATGGGACTGCCGCGCGATGTTGCATGCGCTCGATGATGTGGAGCAGTTGGCTCAGCCCATCATTGACGCGGAAGCGGATGGCAAAGGCCTGCCCGTTCTCCTTCGTCAGTACGCCAAGATGGGTGGAAAACTCCTCGGCTTCAATGTTGACCCAAATTTTTCGGATGTGCTGGATGGATTGGTCGTGGTCGATCTGCGGAAGACAGATCCGGCGCTCCTGGAGCGTTACATGGGGCGCGAAGGATCAATCCGGTTTCGCCGCTATCACGGCTTAGACTAGCTCCAGTCTGGCCGCGGTCGCTTTCCTCATCCGAATTTAATGCGCCGTTAACATTCTGTCCATTTTCTGGTGCCATAATTCCCAATTGCAATTCGTGCCCAGTTCTTCGCCAACGTTGCGATTGCATCCCGATCTTTTAGCGCAGGAGGACCGTGAAGATGGTCAGGTGCGTCCAGGCCGGACTCATTCTGCTTGTTTTGCTCGCGATTGGTGCTATCCTGGTCAGTTGTGGAGGCCACAGTTCCTCGCTAGGCACGACTCCCCCTCCAAATATCTCCGGGGCCTGGGAATTCATTGCGAACTCCAACGATGGCTCTGTGACCGGAATCGAAGTTGCTCTCAAGGAAGGGACGGTTCTGGTCAATGCGCTGCCCCAACCCAACGGCCAGATCACCGCCAGCGGCAATCAAATCTCGTTTGTCTCGCTGAATCCGTCCACTCTGAACATTTCGGCTTTTGGAGGAAACTGTTTGCCGGTTACGACCGCAGACAGCCTCAGCGGCACCATCACTGCAATCGATGCCCCCATTCAATTTACCTTCACAGAAAACGGGAATGTGTTCAACGTCACTGGCACGCTGACCGGAACCGGCAACACTCTGTTGAACGGCACCTACACGGCTCAAACCGGGAACGCATGCACAGACCCAGGAGGCACGATCAGCGGAATGATCGTTTCCAAGCTGCTAGGGATGTATACCGGGCAGATGTGCCCGCCTTCCTCAGCTTCGTGCTCCAGTTCGCAGGATTTTACGGATAATGTGACCGCCACTGTCACCCAGAACTCAAGCGGCGTGGTTACATGCAGTCTTGTACTTACAGGGATCGACCAGGCCAATTTCACTCTGACCGGCCCCGCCGCCGGCAATGCGGTCTTCCTGCAGGGTACGTTTCAGGGCAACAGTCTGACTTACTACGGCTACTTCGAGGCGATCGGCTCGACGCAGAATGCGGTTCCTTCGCTCTACTTAGTGAACGCCACCAATTCTGCTACACCCAACTACGTTGGAACGCTGGCCGTCCCCCAGGGCTAGATCACCGGCCGCACTGGGTTTGATGCTCCGGGAGTCGAACCTCTCGCGTACGCAGCACGGCACCGGAAGACGCCGCAGAGAATAAACAAACTGCACCGGTCAAGAGGGTTTTTCCCGTGGGACTCCGTGTCCTCTGTGGTTAAGAATTTTTCGGTGGTCGGCCCTGCTTCTACTGTTCTGCAACAGACACAGTTGGGTTGAGATTCAGAGGAGACTCATCCAGGTAAAATATCGTGCGCCCATTTGTGATCGAGACCGTTTCGCCTCCGAACGTTCCGGTCCCATCCGTATTGATCGTATATGCGCCGGAGATGAGTTGCTCCGCGGGGATCATGCTGCGGCAAACACCTTGCCAGCAGTCGCCGAAGCTGGTGTCGCGGGCGCCACGGCTCAGGGTTCCCGTGTTGTTGCTGGCAGTCGTGGTTGGACTGGCTTCGAAATAACCCTCGCTGCTGGTGCTCTGCGTGCCCAGGATCTCCTGCGCTCCAAATGCGAAATCCCCCAGCACAAAAGCGTTGTAAAAGAGGTTGGGCGGGGTCGGCGGCAGAGTAATAGTGTTCTGGAACTCCATGACTCCATCCTGCGCCGTGCTGTCGCTTCCGACCAGAAAGCCGGTAATACAGTTCCAGGGCTTGGCGCAGGTGGCCCGTGTCAAGCCAGCCGCTTGCGGCACCACATATCCAATAAATGCGTGATTCCCAAGCGTCTGACCTACCTGGGTAGCGGAGAACAGCGCTCTTCCCGTGTTGGCATCGACACTGTAGATTCCTGAGACAGACGTCGTTCCCAGTGTTCCCGCCTGATTCTCGTACACCTTGCCCGTGATGCCGCCGATTCCGTCAAAGTTCAGCACGCCGATGCTCACATCAGGGCCTGAACTGCCCACGCCGCCGATATGGAACATGTGACTATTTTGCAAAGTCGAAAAGCTAAATGGGCCAGTCGTTCCCACCGCTTCGCCGCTCAGCACGGGATGGCTCGAGTCAAGCGGATCGGTGGTGATCACGATGGCGTAATTGGAATCGACCACATACATCGCCACGTCGAGGCTGGCCGGGCCAATAGTCAAAGTCCCAGTACTTCGCCCGTAGGTGCCATCCACGCTTGCAAACGTACCGGTTCCACCCGTCAGAGTCGACGAGACCGTTCCCGCGTCGTCGATGTCAGCCGCTGCGGAACTGAAGGCTCCGCCGCTGGCCTGCACCGATCCTGCCATAGCGTAGTGGGCTGTCGCGGCGTCCCAACCGCTCAAACCGAAGGCGTACATGCCGCTCAGGCCACCAGAAAAGCTCGACGTGTTCTGCATCCGGAGAATGCCGGAAAGATGGTTTCCGTTGCTGTCGAACTCAATCATGCGACCGATCATGTACTCGCCCGCTGCCGATGTGCTTCCGGCAGAGCCATTGATGCCGCATCCAATGACCGTGGGTTGAATCTCCCCGGTGGAAGTCGTGAAGCCATTCGAGCAGGACGCGAGCGCGAGCCCGAATGTCGAAGCCGCTCCCGTGGAGTCCGTCAACTTCATGCACCCGTTATTGGCAAGGGGACCGACGGTGTAGGTAGAGGCTTCCAAGGTGAGTTTTTTCGATCCGCTGCTGCTGGTCACATCCTCAACTCCGCTGGTGATGTTGCCCTGGCCATCCATTTGAACGCTGCCCGCGATCACCAGCGGCCCGCCATTCGCGTCAAACCCGCGCAACATGAACGAATACGTGCCACTCAGGTAGGCATCGGCCGGCAAGGTGAGCCCGCCGGTTAGAACTACCGTTCCCTGCGGCGTGCAAAACGAGGGCTGATTGCCAGGGAAAAATCCCGAGATGCTGCTGATGGGCGCTTTTCCCAGAGCTGGGTATGGGTACTCGCTGTCCGCCGTCTGGATCGCGGCTGTATAGCTGCCACAGTTCCCTACGTTGACGTTCCAATCGGTATCCGCAGGCACGCCGGAAATCACTGCGACCGAGTTCTGCTGTGTGTTCAGGGTAAGCCCAGGGGGCAGATCGTAGAGCCCCACGGGCTCTCCGGAACTGCAGAGACTGGCAAACGGATTCGGGATCCAGCTATAAGGCGGCACGCCGCCAGAGGCCACCAGAGCCGTCGGCGGGTAAGCCACTCCTCCTACGCCGTTGAAACTGTTGGGAGCCGACACCTTGAGCCCGGCGGGCACGATGGCGGCAAAATAAGGCAGCTGCCCGCTGGCTCCCAGCGAGTCCGTTACCTGCAGAGTGAAGTTCGAACAGCCGGAAGCGACCGGAGTCCCTTCGAGAAAGATGCTGGTGCTCGTCGGCCCTGGCTGTAACGTCAACCCGCTTGGCAACGTGCCGGACGAGACGCTCCACGTAAAAGGAGGTTGACCAAAAGGCACTCCATTGTTTCCCCCGCCTTCGTAGATCTGCAGCGCGCCGTAAACTCCCACCTCGAAGGGCTGCGGCTCCAAGCCATTATTTCCGACCTGAGGCACCATCAATGATCCATTTGCCGGGCATGCGCAACTGGACGACCCGATCGTGCAGTTGGTAGGCCCCAGGGTCGGATACGGCGGGCATGGTGAGATCGTAGCCCCAGCCGCACAAATTCCCCCCGTGATCGAAGCCGTGGTGGCAACGCAGGGCGGCGTCTGCAGAATGAAAATCGGCATCGTTACCGAGTTGCCGCTCGCATCCGTCGCGGTCACCGCCATTTGCAGCTCAGGATAGGGCGGACTCCCAAACGGGTTGCATTCACCCGACGTGAGCGCGGGTAGCGGCGCCGGCGCCGTGTACGTTGCCGAGGTCCCATTCGAGGTCAAGCTGCCTTGCGCTTTTCCGTAGCCGCTTCCGTTGGTTAGAGTCCAGGTAATTGCGGAATTGGTCTGTGAGATGACCTCGAGATTCACGAATGGGGTGGGCCCGAACGACTCGATGGTTGGGCTCGTCGTCGGAGACGTGAACTGTAGCGGGCCGTTGCCTCCGCTATTGTTGCTGCTCTTGCTGCTGCTGCAACTCAAGGTCAGGAGCAAAAGCATGAGACAAACGAACGCGAAACAGATTTTCTTGGCCACACGAAATCCTCGGAAGAAAAAAACTGAACTGAAATCAAAAACTCTATGCAGCCCGCTCACTGCGCTGGATTAACCTTTCCATCCGGCGATTGCCCTCCGGCCACCGCAAGGGGAGCCTGCGGAGCCGGGGGCAAAGATTTCAGTTCGCCCGCCACCCACGCAAACAACATGCCGCCCCGCTCCTCGTGGAACAAGTCCGATGCGGTCTCGAAACGCCGCAGCAGCGCCTGCTTGGGCAACGCATCTTTCAGTGTTTCCTTGCTCTCCATCGGCACCACATTGCTCTCCTTGATCTGCTGCAATCGAATAGGAATTTTCAGTTGGGGCAGATACGTAACCGGTTCGAGAGGCGCGACCTTTTTCAGGAACTCGGGCTTCCCGTAATTCTCGTGGTTTTCCTTGATGGCATCGAGCTGCAATACCGGTGACGTAGCCAGGAAACGCGGCCAATCGCCCCAGGGTTCGAGCAGATCGATTGCCTTGATGCGGGGATCGGCCGCCGCGGCCAGAATCGCGATGCTTCCTCCCGATCCCTGGCCGAACATGCCCACCCGGCCCATATCCACATCGCCGCGCGAGGAAAGATAGTCGAGAATGAACTTCACGTCGTGAACCGTGCTGCCCAGCGATTCCTGCAGTTCGCTCACGAACCATTGCCGCATGGGACGCTCGTGAAAACGCTGCCCGGTGAACGCGGAGACGAATCCCACGGCGGCAAATCCGCCGCTGGTCACATGCTCACACCAGGCGTCGTTGCGGAAGCGGTCGGTATCTTCGTCGAAGTTGTACAAATAGAGCACAACCGGAGGATTCTTTACATTCCTGGGCAGGATGATCCACAAATCGATGGGATCGCCCGGTCTCCACTTTACGGACACCAGTTGGCGCGAGAATTTCTGCTCTGTATCGACGGGCCCCACAATCGGCGGCTCGGGATCGAGCTGGCTCATTCCGATGTCAAGAGAGCTCCAATCCTCTTGAATCGTCTCATACAGTGGGACTCCGGTTTTCATATCCATGCCCGGTATGGCTGGACCTTCCATCTTTCCCTTGCCCAACATCTGCGAGGCATCAAGGGGGACGTTGGCCGCCGGTGGGGCGGATGCGGGTTTGGACGCGGCGCCGGAGCTGGCGCTGCTTTGCGGGGCGGCTGGGGCGCTGGATTGCGCCGAAAGATCACTGACGGAAAACGCGAAAATCAAGACTGCGAGGAAAGCGGTAGAAATCCAACGAGACCAATGCACCGTCGAAGCTCCTCAATGAAAATAAAATTCGAAATTGTGTGTAGCATGAGCTGCTTTACGTTGTCTAACGAAAAACCGGCTGGCGGAAGAAGAGGCTTGCAAGCCTCTTCTTCCTTCCAGCCTCGATTCACTACGAACCATGCGCGAGCAAGAAACTACTGGCGCTGGCCGTATTGTTCGTAAGTGGTGGGCAACGCTACGGTTTCGATCGTCAGGCCGCCGAAGTCGGTGCTGAAGTCGGCGTCGCTCTGCACGGTTTCGACCGCCCCACCCGCATCACTGCCGGTATCAACCAGGCAAGCTGGCTGAGCGGAGGTTCCGCCCTGCAGTAGTACGCCAGTGTAAACGCCGGCGCATTTCGTGTGGCCATTACCCGGGTTCACAGCCGCCGCTCCCGTACCCTCTTTGAAGTGGACGCGATAGACGCCCAGGTTCAAATCGCCCTTCCACGCGGGAGCAGTGATCGTACCGCTGTTCACCAGGTTGGTCAGGAACGGAGCAAAGTCAGCCGTGTTCGAGCCGCCCTGGGACACAGGAGCTGCTTCCTGTTGATCCAGAGCGATCAGGTTCTGAATTCCAATCGGAACCTCAGACGCGTTGGTCTTCACCGCGAAAGTCACGACACGCAGCATCGACCACAGCGGGTAGGAGCCGTCGTACATGTGGGTGAAGGGAATCGTATTGGTGCAAGGCCTCGTCACCGTGGTGCTGGTGCCGCCATCGCAGTTCGGGAACGTGTTCGGAATAACGGCGCCTCCGAGGTCAGACCGGTCATAACCGAAATAACCGCCGTAGCCGCCCGCTGTCTCGAACAATGGGTCAATATGATCCACCGTGAGGTAGTGAGCAATGGGAGCACCGCTAGACCACGCTTTGGAGACGTTGCCGTAGCTCCAGAAGGTGTAGCCGATGCCGTCCTTCACCTGGGCGGCGCCAGTGTTGTTGAGACCCATCACATCCGGAACTTCCTGGCCGGTGCCGATGGAGCGCATGCGCAGGTAATTGCCGCTGGCGCAGTTCGGGGCCTTGGGCAGATTCGCTCCGGAGATGAATATTGGATCGGAGCAATTCTGGGTGCCAGTCGGCACTCCGACGATGTTAATGCCGCCCAGCGTGCTGACCGGACCGCCGCAAGCCGAAGCCAGAGTGCCACCACTCCAGCCCATGGCAGTTGCACCCGGATCGATGAAGTAGGGATAGACGGCCGAGTTCGTGACCTCGCTCGAAGTAGCCGACATAAACATTTCCTGGCCGCCATCGTCGTTGCTGGTCCACCCCGTGGTGCTCAGCTTACTGATCGCCGCGTTGTTGCTACCGCCGGTCGTGTGAACGCCGGTAAATTCAAACGTGTTGTAGGTTCCGGAGAGCGGCTCGCGATTCACGACTTGCAGAGCGGGCCCAGATCCGAAGCCGCATCCCAGTTGAGGATTGACGGCTTCGCAGGACAGCGGCGCCGCCGGCAGAATGTCTCCGGTGCAATAGGAGTTGCCCGAGAAAATCGTCGCCAGCTGATTGCGGTTGATGTTGTTGAACAGATAGATCGTCTTGCCGTTCGCATCGGTGACTTGCTTATTGAAGGCGACGCTGGTTCCAGCGCCATTTTCTGAGACCTCGATCATGATCGGCGAGGCGCCGACGCTCAGGGTCGTGTAACCCGGAACGGCTGCGGTCGTGTCGTAGGGATCCTTGCCGGTAACGTTGAACAGCAGAGCATTGAATGTTCCATGTTGTCCGAACGAGTCATAGATCTGGCAGGTAATATTGGAGCCGGCTCTGCAGTTCGTGTTGCTGTAATCCAAGCCAGTCATACCAGTGGCCACGGCGTTCTTGATCAGCCGCGCCGTAGCATAGTAGGCATCTTCCGGGCGGACATCGGTTGCCGCCGCGCTGAAGTAGCAGAAGAAGTTGGTAGTGGCGCTCGCGGCACCTAACTGCCCGCAGTACGTCGACGGTTTGGCGGTGGCGCCGCTATTTTGGGCGAGCGCGGTGGTGTTGGTAAGCGCGGTGTAGACCGACAGTGGCAGGAAGTCCGTGGCCGCAGTTGCGGTGTAATTCGTGCCGCTGACGTTGAACTGGTCGACTTGTCCGCCCACCACGCTGGTTTGTTTTGAGTAGGTGCAAGCACCGGTGCACCAGTTGGCGGCATCAAGTCCCGGCGAAACCACGCTGGAGCAGGGCGCTGCCGACATTCCGGCCAGGCAGGGCCACACGCCCGCACCGGTGTAGGTCTTGGTGCCGACTGTAGTGTGGACCGCGGCGAAGAAAGCGCGGTTGCCGACCGTGGAGTCCAAGTTGTAGTATGCCCACACGTTGCAGGCATTGCTTCCACTCGGGGTGTCGTAGATCACCCACAAAGTGGCGCTATCGAGAGCGCCGTTGGCTGTAGGGCGAACGTCCTGAATCGCCGCGGTGTAGCCTTCGGAAGAGCCACTTCCGGTCAGACCCTTCACCGAGAAAAGATTGAAGGGGCCGGTGCCGAGTTTCGTGATCACATCTTCGGCAGCGTATGCCATGGTATTGGCTTGGGCGGAGGAACCGACGACGATCGCCTGAATCGTCGCGCCGTGCGTGCACAACGATGAGGGATCCTGAGCGAAGAGGTTGCTGGTGAACGCCAGAACCGTACAGGTCAGCGCCACCAAGAGAAGCTTCTTATTCATCTGCGATTCTCCTTAGTTTGTACCAGCACTCTGGTAGTGAACTGGTTGAGGCATACGCGCCGCATCTCGGCACGCCGGAAATTTGCTGGATTCTCGGACAGTAGTTACGAAGTTACAGAGAGTGCCCGCACCCAAGCTGGGCCTGGTCACGAGCCAAGCAACTATCGGGGAAAGCTGTTAAGCGGGAATGACGGCAATGTAAATATTCCGTGACAAACACATTACGCTGCGATGAATCCCCGGCCTGGAAGTGGAAAACTAAGCCGAATCTCGCGCGGGATCGCGCACGCGAGTTCGGGCGCGGAGATTGGCATGCAGACTGTTTCCTCTCCAGACTTTTTCCTTTTTGCTGTTCTTTTCTCCGCACCAGTCGTGTCACCGGAAATTAACTCGCTATTCATTGCTTTGTAACAATCGCTCGCTACTCTTGTCCACTCACTGCATAGGCTCGGTTCCAGCTCAAGAGCATGAGTCTGTGTGATCCCCGTGGTAACTCGGGTTACTTTCAAGGCATACATCGTGAAAATTCATCGTCGCTTCTCGCTCATCCTTGTGATCGTGCTACTCGCCTTGGGCAGCGTAGCTGGGGCTCAACAAGCGGGATCGCTGCACGGAACGGTCATTGTTATCAGTGGCGCACCTCTTCCCCAGGCGATGGTCACGGTGGAAGGAACTGGTGGTGGTCAAGCGGCCAGCACCGATATGAATGGCCATTACACGATGCGCGGCCTTACCCCGGGAGATTACGCGGTCAAGGTTGCGGCTACGGGTTTCGAGCCCTTCGAAGTGAAAATCACGGTGGGCGCGGGCGCGGATGTTGAAGCCGATGCGGTGCTGACGGCTGAACGCAAACCTGAGCCGCCTCCCACGGCGGCATCGGAGCCCTCGGCTTCTCAGTCACAAAATGCAGTTTCACCCGCGCAGGCGCCTCAACCGGCAGCCGCGCCGGCAAGGATGGTTCAGGCAGCGCCGCCCGTTGCGGCTAAGCCGGAAAAAGGAAGATCGGCGCTGTATGGCTCCATCGCCGATCAGTCAGGCGCATTCATCCCTGGCGCCGCGGTAACCCTGACGTATCCAGGTCGCAAGCTGAATGTTCCCGGCAACGCGCAGGGTCAGTATGTGTTCAATAATCTGGCGCCTGGACAGTACAAGGTTGCTGTCACCGCGCAGGGATTTTCGCAATTCGAGACCGATGTGACCTTGACTGCCGATCAAGGGCTCGAAATCGACGCCACCCTTCAACCCCTCGGCGAAAAGACAGAAGTGAACGTCTCCGCCTCCACGGTTTCGCAAGTGCAAACCGAAAGCGCTCATCTGGAAGGCACGATTACGGAAAAAGAAGTAGATAAGATCGGGCTGAACGGGCGAAATTTCAGCCAGCTCGTCGCGCTCGCTCCGGGCGTCAGCAACCAGACCGGCCAGGATGAGGCCAAAGTCGGGGTTGCCGGAAGCGTGAAATACAGCGTGAACGGCGGTCGCGTCGAGTACAACAACTTCGACGTGGACGGCAGCGACGTTCTCAATGCGGGCCTGAATGGCGCCGAGAGCACGTTGATGGTTTATCCCAGCCTGGATTCGATCCAGGAGGTCAAAGTTCTGACCTCGAATTACGGGGCGATGTACGGGCGCACCGCCTCCGGCACCGTAATCGTGACCACGAAATCCGGCACGCCTGCCATTCATGGCAATGCGTACGATTTTGTGCGGAATGAGTTTATTAACGCGCGCAATTATTTCGATCCGCTGGGCAGGGCTCCTCTCTATCGTCGCCAGGATTTCGGGGGAACGCTGGGTGGCCCACTTATTATTCCGGGTGTCTTCAATCAGAAAAAAGACAAGACCTTCTTCTTCTGGTCAGAAGAATTCCGCCTGGAAAAGTCTCCCCTGGGCCCGGGCGCGGAACCGGGAGATTTTAACCAGGCGGTCCCGACATTGCAGGAGCGCGGCATCGGCGTCAACCAGAGTTTCTGTCCCACCGGCAACGCGAGTGGCTGCGCTGATTTTTCCGATGTCTGCCCCATCGGTGGCGGGACGATCAACCGCGCCCTGTATCCCGACTGCCCCCAGGCCGGAGCGGGCAGCGCCTTCGTCAACAACCTGGTTCCGATCGACGCCAACAGTTACGCCATTCTGCAAAGCGGGCTGATTCCCTTGCCCAATTCCACGACGGGCTGCAACTCCAGCCTGGCGAACACGGTAAATCCAATCACAGGGCAACCCGTCATGCCGTGTTACGTGGCTGCGATTTCGCCAGCCACGTACTGGCGCGAGGAACTGTTCCGCCTCGATCAGAACTTCAGCCAGAACGAGCGGCTTTCTTTCCGCTACATCCATGATTCGTGGGACACGACCGTGCCCACGCCCTTGTGGGGTTACGTACAGAACAGCTTCCCCACCGTGCAGAATAGGCTGAATGGCCCCGGCACCAGCATGGTCGTGCGCCTGACCAGCACCCTCTCGCCTTCGCTGTTGAATGAATTTGTTGTCAGCTATGCCGATTCGAACATCACTCTGGCCAACCGCAGCGCTGAGGGCGGAAGCTTGCAACCCATCGCCAACAATTGTCCGAACACCCCTTGCCTGGGCAGCATCTTCAACAATGGTCTGGGAGGCAAGCCACCTGGGCTCGTCATTGCCGGAACCAACGCGCAATACGGCGGCCATGGCTTCGTAGCCGATCCTTCCTATGCGCCCTGGGAACATACCAACCCGACTTACAGCCTGGCGGAAAATATGTCGAAGGTCATCGGGCGGCACACCCTGGAATTCGGTGTTCAGGTTGTGGATGCCCAGAGAAGCGAAACCAACGGCGCCATTGGAGCCGCCACTGGCGACTTGCAGGGCCTTCTGACGTTTAGCAACCAGAACAATCCGGGCACCAGCGGAAATGCCTTCGCCGACTTCCTGAACGGCCCCAATGGAACCGACAATTCCCACACCGTCAACGCGATCCAGAGCTATCAGCAGGACAGCGCTCAGCCCAAGTACTACAACGACTATTGGATCTACGAACCCTATGTCCAGGATGACTGGAAAGTGAATTCGCGTTTGACGGTCAATCTTGGCCTGCGGCTGAGTCTCTTCGAGAATTTCCAGGAGAAGAATCACAACGCCTACAACTGGGAACTGAGCGCATACCAGGCGTTTAACACGGCGAATCCCGCGCTCGCGGCGAGCGTGCAGATTGCTCCCACTGCGGTGCCGGGAGGGACGGCTGGCTTCTATCAGGGTGGATATCTGGAAGTCGGAGGTCAACCCTTTCAGATTGACCCTACCAATCCCACCAGCAGCGTAATGAATTCGGTTGTGACCCGAGGTTTGGTGCAGTGCGGCGTAAATGGTATTCCGGCAACCTGCATGAGCAGCCATTTGTTCAATCCCGCGCCGCGAGTCGGCTTTGCCTGGGATCCCAAAGGCGATGCTAAGACCTCGATTCGCGGCGGCTACGGAATATTTTTCGAGCACGGCACCGCGAAAGAGGCCAATACGGGATCGCTCGAAGGCAGCGCCCCGCTCGATCTCACCATGACCAGCATCTTCCCGGGAAGCTACAGCAACATCGGCCTTGATAACAGCGGCCAGTTTCACGTTGCTTACCCCCTCGATGTGACGTCAATTCCCACCAAAACCATTTGGCCCTATGCCCAGCAGTGGAGCTTCAGCGTCCAGCGGCAGCTCACGAAAGATATCGTGGCCACCGTCGCCTATGTGGGCAGCAAGGGCACTCATCTATCGGCTGAGCTTCAGCTTAACCAGCTCAACCCGGTGCCGAACACGCCCGACATTGGAATTTTTCCGACGGGAAACCCTTTTGCTCCCGGTCAGCCTCTGATCACTTACTTCATTACCAATCAAAACAGCGCGACCGGTGTCTGCAACAGCTACACCGGGGGCCTGAATGGCTCGGGCAACGGTTACACGCCTGGCAACTTCACGGTGGGCAACGTAATTGTGACTCCGCAGCAGCCGGCATGGGACAATCTGGTGGCCGCTTGCTACGGCTCGACGATGGCGGTCAAGCAAGCCCCGACGCCCAGCCCGAATTCGTTGCGCACGTTCGCGTCCGGTTTCCAGCGCGTCCTTTCGTTGCAGAATATTGCCGACTCCCAGTACCATGCGTTGCAAGCCACCATCCGCCGCACTCACGGGCCGCTCACGGTGGGAGCTTCGTACACCTACAGCCACTCTCTCGACGATTCGTCCGATCGCTCCGATGCTTCTTTCGTGAATTCTGAGAACATCCGTCAAAACTGGGCGAGTTCGAGTTTCGACGAGCGCCACCTTCTTAACGTCAGCTACGTCTTCGACCTTCCCAAAATCAGCGGCGCTGTGGGACGTACATTGTTATATCGCGACAGCCAGGCCCCTCCGCCCGACGCAACGGACGCGACTGCAACCGCTCCAAACACAGCCCCTGGTCAGAGTGGAGCACATTGGCTGCGTGTCCTGCTCGACGGATGGCAGATTTCAGGGGTCACGACCTTCCAGTCGGGAACACCTTTCACCGTCATCAATGGCGGAAGCAGCGCAGGCATTTCATCGTTCGACAACGCCGGCGTCGCCAATGGCGCCGGAGACGGATCTTATCCTGACGTGGTCGGCAATCCGCGGTCCGCTTTGCCGTCTTACGTCCCAAAATTCAATGCGCAGAGCGTGGGCCCGTTGTTGTACAACCCGGCCGCTTTCGTGGCTCCGCAAGGGCTAACCTTCGGCGATGCCGGACGCAATTTCCTGAACAATCCTCACCGGCTGGATTGGGATATGTCGCTGCTCAAAAACTTCAAAATCACCGAGGCCAGCAATCTCGAATTCCGCCTGGAAGGCTTCAACGTCTTCAATCACACCCAATTTCGAATCTTCAATCCGAACATTGGAAACACAGCGAGCAACACCATCAGTTGCTATGGCGGCCCGAATTTCTCGGCGGCGGGAGGGCTTACCGTCTTTGCTCCCGGGCTGCAGGCTCAGCCCATCGACTGCACGACGGGCTCATCGTTCCTGCACCCGGTGGATTCCCATCGCCCCAGAACTCTGCAGCTTGGGCTGAAGTACAGCTTCTGACAGGATCACCATGAAGAGAGTCTGGGTTCGAAGAATTTGCCCGCGTGCCCGCCAGAACGAGCGAGGCTACATACTGCTGGCCCTTCTGTTGTTCTTTGCCCTGATGATCATTGCGACCGCCATCATCGTGCCCACCATCACATTCGAGATCAGGCGCGATAAAGAAGCCGAAATGATCCATCGCGGCGTGCAGTACGCGCGGGCTATCCGGGCATTTACCCGGGCCACGTCCCGCTACCCGCTCCGCCTGGAAGAACTGCAATCCACCAATGGGCAGCGTTTCATTCGCAAACTGTATAAGGATCCCATTACGGGGCAGGACTTCCGCCTTCTGCATCCGCCTGACATTCGTTCAGCGCCGGCTCCCAACCTCAACCACCCCGGCGATCCGGCCAACCCCAATTCTGCGGATGGATCCGCATCAGGATCAGATTCGGCAGATCCCGGGAACCAGGACGCCGCCGCTAACCAGGACGCTGCCTCCGCTCCGCCATCGAAACCGAGTGGGACATTTGGTGCGCAGAATCCATCTCAGGGGTTAGCCGGAACCGACGCTCCCCTCAGCGGCGGGATCATTGTGGGCGTTGCGAGCAAGAGCAAGGCTCGCACCATCCGCGAATTCGACGGAAAGAATCACTACAAGGATTGGCTGTTCTTCTACGATCCGTCGAACGAACAGGGACTTCGCGCCAATGGTCCCACCTCGACGATTCTTCGCAGCTTGCAGCCACTGAACCAGAACGGACTCTCGGGAGCGAACCAGCAGCAATCGCAGGCGCAGCCCACTAACCAGCCGTCAAGTCCGCAATAAACTAGCCGAAAGCCGCGCTCGCAGATGACAGGATTTGTCCAACCAGAATAAGGAAACAGCGCGCACTCGAAGATTTCCCACCGCGAGCGACGGCTTACCAGGCAGCAGATCGTAGTGGACCAGTCATCGGCGCAGCCGTGGCTCGCCGCAGACGCCGTCGCGGAACCTTCCTTCAGCTATAACCGGAAGAACCGGCGCAGTCGTGGAATTCCCATCCCAACCAGGCCAGTCGCCAGGAAGAAGATCGTAGATGGCTCGGGAACCGCCGTCGTGCTTGATCCCAGAGTGACGTCAGAGAATCCGATTTCATCGGCCGGCCCAGTGAACGTGACCGAATGGGCTGTGCCAGTAAAGGTCAGGCCCGCATTGCTCCAGTTGCAATACATGGGTGCCGAACATCCAGTGTTGTTGTTCGAAAGCGCGATTGTGGCCAAGACGGTGCCGGTGCCATTCGCGCCGCTCCAGATGGTCACCGTCTCGCTTTGGTTCGCGGCAAAACCCGCGGTGTAGAAAAAGTTCAATCCCGTCGAAAAACCCGGGGCCACGTTCATCACGCCCGTGATGGCAGCACCAACCGTGCCAGTCATGCCGTTGGAAATGAAAACCGCCGGAGTGAAGAGGACTGGAGTCGGCGAGAAGTCCCCGTTCCCGCCCTGCGCATAAGAGCGCAACCCAAGAAAGTTCGGGGAGAAGGTGACTCCATAATTTGGAGTCGCGCCCAGGCCACTGCCGTTATAAAAATTGCTCACCGCCTGCAAATCTCCCAACCCCTGGAAGTTCAGCAGATCTCCCGAGCTTGCAAAGGCAGACGAGGCGAGAAACAAGACGGAGAGAAGCACAGCTGAGCACAACGATCGGATCATAAGAGTTCTCCGCGGAAACGTAGCGGTTCACAGCGATTCGTGATGCAGGAGCAGTACAGTATGGTCCAGCCTCTGTTACGTGAAGATCACACAAATATGAATACTGTGTGAATTTCCAGTTACCCGCAGGGGCGGCTCTGTGGAAAAATCGCGCCCATTGCATGGCAAGGGAGACTCCGAAGAAATCGGAAAAGAGGTGACTCAGAGCAGGTGATACCACATTCAATTCCAACCCCTGCCAGGAAAAGTTGCGTTGCAGCAGGAAATCATTGGCCGTGGCGGCAGCATTTGAACTTAGGACTCAATGCGCCCAAGGCAAACGCCCGAGGCAAACTCAGAATGGTGCCTCCGGAACGGCGCTCTTATCCCGTTGAACTCTTTCCGTTTTGATGGTAGCTTCAAGGGCCGGGAACGGATGGGGCCGTTCCCCCGCGGCCCATCAAGAATTAATTCCAAGTTCGAGAATCCATTGCCATACATTGGCCTGGCTCAGGGCCTGTGCGGCAGGCGCAACCATCCTATGATGCACCCGAAGTTTCACTTGGCCGCCTTAGTGGTAGCGGTCGCTGTTTTCACAGCCTCCAACGCCCACGCCTCCACTGCGTTGCTGACCGCCTCGTCGACAGCGGGACAAACCTTGTCCGTACAGACCTACGCCGGACCGGCCGAACTCAATGAAGTTGCTTCCCGTGCGAGTGAGTGAAAGTTTGCCGCCAGTCACGACCCATGCCAGTAACAAAGCCTCGACGTCGATCGAGGTTGCGAATCCAAAACCTAGTCTAGGCACGATTGACATCAAACTGCGGCAGGCACAGTTGCTCATCGAAGGCTCTGCTGATCCAGAGTTGGTTCGCGTGTTGTTGGAGTGTCTCACGCGATGATTGCGCTGCCGGCGAAGACGCGGATTTGGATCGCAGCGGGCGTAACAGACTTGCGGCGAGGGTTTACGGGGCTGAGTGCGCTGGTGCAGACAATGTTGGAACAGAGTCCGTTCTCCGGACAGGTATTCGTGTTTCGTGGGCGGCGCGGCGATCTGATCAAAGTGCTGTGGTATGACGGGGATGGTTTGTGCAATCCCTCCACAGAAAACCCACAATATCGCCTTTGAATCCAGGCAAGTCTGTTATCCATGGCACCGCTGGTATGGCCGTAGTGTTTTGACGTGCAGGGCTGGCGGCGCCCACTCCGATGTAGCGTTCTTCTGCAAGCTTCCGGAGGCACCGCTGGATGCGATGCTCGTTGAAATACCGAAGTGGATGTTCGACGCGGCCCATTGCGCGACGCTGCGGCTTACGGAACATCCTCATGTTGATTGCGCGACACTGCGCACTTTGAAGAACTCGATCGTCGAACAGCGTGTCTGCGTGAAGGCGCCGGTGTTACAACCGCAGCTATCCCGGCAAGCCGGTCACGGAGACATGGATGGCAGCCCTTTCAAAAAGGCCTCGAATAACACAACTGGCGCTGTTCGGCGAACGACTCGCCTTACCGCGTTGGCACGATCTGACTCAACCCTCACGCGTCGAGGTAACAAGACTGCTGGCGCAACTCCTCGTCAGTGTCCGGACCAGCGATCCAGTTCGCGTCCCTCAAGACCGGGGGGAACGCGATGAGTGACAAGATCAAGCCACAGCATCTTTCGCGCAAAGCGATCCTGTACGTGCGGCAGTCCTAGGCACCGACGACTGAGTGCAAATTCATCATTCATTAACAGTCGAGCAACATCCGCGCAACATTGCCCCCATACAGTTGGTTGTCTTGTCCAGTCCCACTAGTCGAACTCCACTGCGGGTTCGGCCTGAGCAAAACATGCATCTAGCCGCCGGAGCCACGGATCAAAGGGGCAATGCCGACAACGCGCCCACGCAGTCGCGTCCCATTATTTTTGTGGTGGAGGACGATGAGGACATCGCCCGGCTGATTTCGCACAATCTGCAGGCAGCAGGATTCGAAGTGCAGAGCTTCATCAGTGCAGCTTCGGTGATCACGGAAGCGCAGCGCGAAATGCCGGCTCTTTTCCTGTTGGATGTGATGTTGCCCGGCACCGACGGCTTCGAGTTGTGCCGTCATCTCCGCCAGACCCCGGCTCTGTCCGCGACGCCGGTCATCTTTCTGACGGCCAAGACGGGCGAGGCCGAACGAATCAAGGGCCTGGAACTGGGCGGCGACGATTACATTACCAAGCCCTTCAGCCCGCGCGAGCTGCTGGCGCGGATCCGCACGGTGCTGCGCGGGTTAGGACACTCCTCGACGGGGACCGAGGTTTTGCGATTTGGCGACTTGGAAATCAATGTGTCGTCCATGACCGTGCAAATGGATGGGCGCAACGTCCTGACCACGGTGCGGGAATTTCGACTATTAGAATATCTCGCCGCCCACCGCGGCCGCGTGCTTACGCGGGATCAACTTCTCGACGCCGTGTGGAAAGAAACTCCGTTTGTGACGCCCCGCTCCATCGACGTTTACGTCCGCCGGCTGCGCGAAAAGATCGAACGCAATCCCCGCGATCCCCAATACCTCAAGACTCTACGTGGCATCGGCTACCGCTTCGAAGTTCCTAAATAACGTCAAAACACTCTGGCCACGGATTTCGCGGCTTTCCACGGATCGAAGCGAACGATTC